>ERZ651776.245-NODE-245-length-79347-cov-12.737126_pt1 | contig 79347 bp, 73 predicted proteins | sample MGYA00514761_ERZ651776 | MGnify/ENA metagenome assembly ERZ651776 | reverse complement strand
TATTTATTATTAAATAAAAACTCTATACTTTGAACAAATCTTAAATAAACTTTATTTTTTAGTCCGTGATAAAATTTAAAAATATTGTAAAAAAAAGAAGGATAAAATTTAAATTTATGATCAAAATCAAAGGAAGGAATATTGAAATCTTTAATTATCATAAAAAAGCTAGCAATAAATCTATCAATCTTAATTTTATCAATTTGCTGGTCGTTATGTCTAAGTAATTCTTGTCCCAATACCTTCCATTCAATTCCTCTACCTTCTCCTAAGCACTTAAGAATGAAATGTTCAGTTCCTACGTAATCATTTATTCCACTCCTATGGATAATTATAGCGTTGACAATGGAATTCCCGAAACCACCAGAAATTGATAACTCTACTCCAAAGTCTGATTTTAACAAATCCTTTAATGTCATTTATACCTTAGTTTAAATTTTACTATCACAGCTAACGGTATGGCTAAACTCAGTTTTAATGCAGTTTAGGTTTTGTTAGAAACTCTTCGTTAATATCAATTTAATTAATGTCTAAGTAGTATAAAGCTTCAAGAAATCTTTTTGAAGCCTTTTTTTCATTTTTATTAGCTTTTAATTCTTTTAAAACTCCAGCTACTTTTATTTTCTTTTCAGGTAACACAATAGACCCTCGAGCATGGGCGATAAGAAAAGTGTCATCAGATACTTCATCTCTTATTTCATAAACATCATATTTATCAATAAGGGGTATTGCAATCATTGAATTCCCCACAGGAATAATAATAACACCATTAAAATCTGATTTAGAGTCTATTTTTTTTGGAAACCCTGTAATAATTGAATTAGAAGACAGAATACCCTTGTCATAAGCCTCCGAAGGTAAAAGTTCATGAGATTTATATTTTTCATAAGTCGATCTCAAGCTAACATCTAATGAATCAACAATTTTTTCTTTGGTATTTACATCAAAATTGGAAATAGCCAAATCAAGGAATAGCACCATTTTTTGTTTGTCAATAAATAATCCAGCAACTTTTCCCAATTCAGAAGAAGATATTATTCCATCATCTGATTTCGTAAGAACATTATAAAACCTTCCCCCATTATCTAGGGATAAAGTAGCTTCGTTAATATTCTTGTATGGCTCTATCTTTTTCATGTTTTTTTATATCTTGTTTCTAACGTAGGGCTAAAGATACATCTTTATTTTTCCATTGTGAAGCCTTGCTATAACTGCATTTCCTCGATCGGACTCTTTATCGCTTGTAAATTTTGCATGTGAATTGCACCGAATTGTTTACAAAAGTAATCGTTATATTTACCTAGACATAACGAATACAAATGATCACAGTAGAAGAAGCCATAAAATATGTAGAAAACAACTCTCAGCCTGTTAGAAAGACAGTGAAAATATTATTGAAAAATGCTTTAGGATATGTTTTGGCAGAGGATGTCATTTCTCCTATTGATATGCCTCCATTCAGGCAATCCGCAATGGACGGTTATGCTGTTCGAGTACATGATTCTAAATTTTATCATGTTACGGGTGAATTACAAGCCGGAGATGGACAAGATTTCACATTACAAAAGGGAGAGGCTGTTCGTATATTTACAGGGGCTCCTGTTCCTAATGACGCGAATTCTGTCGTAATTCAAGAAAAAACCACAATCAAAGGACAAGAGCTTCAAGTGCACGAAGAAGTCGCTATTCAAAGCAATATCAGGCCAAAAGGCGAACAGATTCAAAAAGGGGAAATGGCTTTAAGAAAAGGCATTTCACTTACTCCTGCTGCAATAGGCTTTCTTACTACCCTTGGGATAATGGATGCTTCTGTATATCAAAAACCAGCTATTGGAATTATTGCTACCGGCAACGAGCTCGCTGAAGCGGGATCACAATTAGAATATGGACAAATTTATGAAAGCAATTCGCTAATGCTTCGAACAGCATTGGTGAGTTCGGGTTATACCGATAACGAAATATTTAAAGTTCCAGATGATTTTAATTCCACACGAAATCTTTTAGAAGAGGTATTGAAAAATAAAGATGTTGTAATCATAACAGGTGGTATTTCAGTAGGGGATTATGATTTTGTAGGTAAGGCCCTGCAAGAATTACAAGTCTCACAATTATTTTATAAGGTGAAACAAAAACCGGGAAAACCTCTTTTTTTCGGGAAAAAAGATGAAACCTATGTTTTTGCCTTGCCTGGAAATCCTGCGGCAGCCCTCAGCTGTTTTTACATATACGTTCAACGCTGTTTGAGACGCTTCGAAGGTCGCTTGAATTGTGAGCCATTTACTGTGGATGCTATTTCGCTTTCGGAGTACTCCTCAAAAGGAGATCGCGCCCAATTTCTAAAAGCGGATTATCAATACGGAAAAGTCAAGATACTTGAAGGTCAAAGTTCATCGATGCTCCACACCTTTGCCGTCTCAAACGCTTTATTGTATTTACCTGCAGATAAGAACAAAGTAGAAATGGGTGACATTGTACAATTAATTTTAACTACCTAAACATGACGCCATGGGATACAAAATAAAAAGTAAAATATGGATTGAATCCAATGGACAAATTTTATTAGGAGAAGGAAGAGTGAGTCTCTTAAAGGCGATTGATGAGACAGGCTCTTTAAATAAAGCAGCTAAGCAGCTCAAGATGTCCTATAAAAAAGCATGGGGTCTTATCGATGATGTCAATTCGAGGGCAGAGAAATCAGTTGTTACCAAAAACATTGGTGGTAAAAGTGGTGGCGGTACAGTTTTGACGCCATATGGAAAAACCTTAGTTCAAACCTTTGATGAGATCAACGAGAATTGTTGGGACTATTTGGATTCACAAATAAAGGATAGTGATTTGGGATGATTTTTAATATTGAAAATATCTGGATATTTCTGATCATACTTCCTTTTGTGTCTTTGCTATATGGAAGCATAGGACATGGAGGAGCAAGTGGTTATTTGGCACTTATGGCAATCTTTTCATTTTCTCCTGATATGATGAGGCCAACCGCATTACTTCTCAACTTATTCGTTTCAGGGATTGCATTTTTTCATTATTACAAATCTGGATATTTCAACAAGAAGCTCTTTTTATCATTTGCATTAAGCTCTATTCCTTTTTCATTAATGGGTAGCATGATTTCAATTGATTCTGTTCTTTACAAAAAAATATTAGCTGTCGTATTATTGATTGCGATTGTAAAAATGTTATCTGATTTTGGAAACAACAAAGCCAAGTTAAGACAGGTGAAAATGTGGCAAGGGTTGGTCATAGGAGGCTTTATTGGTTTTTTCTCTGGTCTAATTGGAATAGGAGGGGGGATTATTCTTACTCCGATTATTTTACTTTTTCATTGGGGAGATTTAAAATCAGCGGCTGCAGTTTCGGCTCTGTTTATTTGGGTGAATTCTGCTGCTGGATTATTCGGACAAATGGCTATTGGTGTTGAAATTAGTGGAGGGGCATTTATTCTTGTAGGAATTGCATGTATTGGTGGGTTTATTGGCAGCTATTTGGGCAGTAAAAAGCTCAATAATTCAGCGCTTAGATATGTTTTGGCCTTTGTGTTGTCTTTGGCTACAATTAAATTATTTTTTGTCTAAATGAATAGTAAAAAGACGATAACGGGGATTGTATTAGCAGGAGGGAAGAGCCGCAGAATGTCTACAGACAAGGCCCTTCTTCTTTTTAAGGGCAAACCTTTTTTGAGTCACGTGATTGAAGCATTAATGCCTATGGCTGATGAAATTCTTATTGTAAGCGATAATAAGAAGCATGGGGAATTTAATTTTAAAAGAGTTTCGGATACCATGATTGACGCAGGGCCCTTATCGGGATTACATGCGGGTCTTAAACATTCAAATACAGAATTAAATATTGTACTCAGCTGTGATGTTCCTTTAATTCAGACGTCAGTATTAGAAATAATTCTAGCCAATAACACCGATGAAAATGATGTTATTCAAATTGAAGAAGAAGGCAAATCACATCCACTTATTGCACTCTATAAAAAGAGAGCAACACCCCATTTGTTAGCTGCATTACAAAAGGGAGAAAGGAAATTGAGCAAGGCATTAATCGGATTAAATGTTAAGAGTATCTCTATTTCTAAATCACATTATGAAGCCCTACGAAACATCAATACCAGGTCAGATTTAAAAAGCATAGAAAATGAATATTAATATCAAGTATTTTGGAGTATTGGCTGAGAAAACAGCTTGTCAAGAAGAACAAATTGATTTTGAATCAGGAAAGGTCTCGGATGTAATGAAGCTGATTCTTGAACGACACCCTAATCTTAAACCGGAAGAATTTCAGGTGGCACAAAATAAATTAATTGTAGATCGAGAAGCTTCTGTCGACGGAACAGAAATTGCTCTTTTACCACCATTTTCTGGAGGTTAAATATGGAAAGATACAGCAGACATATATTACTTAATGAAGTCGGACAAAAGGGTCAGGAAAAGATATCTAACGCTCGGGTTTTGGTTGTTGGTGCGGGAGGACTTGGCTGTCCTGTCTTGCAATACCTTACTGCTGCGGGAGTTGGTGAATTAGGAATTATCGATGACGATCTTGTTGAAATGTCCAATCTACAACGCCAAGTTCTATATGGAACATCCTCTCTTGGACTTAATAAGGCCGAGGCGGCAAAAAAACGTTTAGAGGATTTAAATCCAAGCATTATTATTCATGCGTATAGCGAGAAGTTAAGTATTTCAAATGCCATTTCGTTGTTTGAGAAATATACTATTATTGTTGATGGTACTGATAATTTTGAAACAAGGTATTTGATCAATGACGCGGCTATTCTGACCAAACGACCTGTGGTCTATGGAGCGATTTATAAGTTTGAAGGTCAGCTATCGGTTTTTAATTATAACGATGGCCCATCGTACAGATGTTTGTTTCCTGAACCTCCACAAAACCCAGAAGCCGCAAATTGTTCTCAAGTGGGTGTGTTGGGTGTGCTTCCTGCAATTATAGGTAGCATGCAAGCAAACGAAGTATTGAAAATTATTTTAGAAATCAAGGGGGTATTGACTGGAAAGCTATCTTGTTATGATGCCAAAACAAGTAACGTTCATCATATAAAGATTACAAAAAATGAGCGGTTGATCAATGAAATAAAAAACCGGCCACTCAAGAAAGAAGTATCCCTTTTATGTACTTCAAATATTCAGGAAATCACTGTTGAAAAGGCTTTAAAAAAAGCAAATGTAATTTTTTTAGATGTGCGTGAAATGGGGGAAGAACCAACACTCGAAATGGATAATTACCAACAAATCCCGCTTTCCAAAATATCAGAAAACCTATATGAAATTAATACTGATAGTGAAATTATTGTACTCTGTCAAGGTGGGGAAAGATCAAAAAATGCCATTCAGATTTTAATTCAAAATAACTTTAATAATTGTCACAACTTAAAAGGCGGAGCTCCTGCTCTTTTAGCCCAATTAAAACACAATGCAGTATGAAAAAAACGAAAATTAAAAATGTATTTAAACAAGGAGCAATATCCTCCGAATTTATCGGTCAATCCATTGGGAAGCATCAATCAAAAACGGAAATAGGTGCTCATAATATATTTTTAGGTCAGGTGCGTGCTGATCAAATAGAAGGCAAGATGGTTTCTGGTATTGCATATACGGCATATGAAGACATGGCCAATGAAAAATTTCATGAAATTAGGGAAGCCACTTTTGCGAAATTCAATTTGAGCTGCATGCACATATATCACAGTATTGGGGAAGTAAATATTGGAGAGATATGCTTGTTTGTTTTTGTTTCTTCTCCAAGACGAAAAGAAGTGTTTTTGGCACTAGAATATGTAGTAGAAAGAATTAAAAAGGAGGCACCTATATTTGGGAAAGAGCTTTTTAATGACAATACGCATCAATGGAAGGTTAATAGCTAAAAAAAAGAGTGATTATGATCGATATTACGCACAAAATTAATACACTACGAGTAGCGGTTGCACAAGCTATTGTAAAAGTATCAAAAGAAGAGACCATTCAGGCGATAGAGCAAGATACAGTGCCAAAAGGAAATGTTTTTGCCATGAGTAAAGCCGCAGGCCTTTTGGGTATTAAAAAAACACCAGACCTTTTGCCAGATTGCCACCCTTTACCCATTGAATTTGCGGGTATCGAATATGAAATTGACGGATTAGAGATACGTATCATATTTACTGTAAAAACTATTTACAAAACAGGTGTAGAGGTTGAGGCCATGCATGGAGCGAGTGTGGTTGCATTAAACATGTACGATATGCTTAAACCTATTGATAAAGGGATTGAAATTCATCAAATCAAACTCTTAAAAAAGAGAGGTGGAAAATCGGATTATACCGATCGCTTTCACAAGAATTTAGAAGCGGCAGTGGTGGTTTGTTCGGATACAATTTCAAAGGGTCAAAAGGAGGATAAAGCAGGCAAGGCCATTATAAATAAGTTAGAGTCATATCATGTTGGTATTAATGATTACTGTATCATTCCAGATGAAATTAAAAGTATTCAGGAAAAAGTCATTTCTTACACTGAATCGGATGTTGATTTGGTGATTTTTAGTGGAGGAACAGGTTTGTCAAAAAGAGATGTGACACCAGAAGCATTGGAAAACTTAATTGAGCGTAGAATTCCTGGAATAGAGGAAGCGATTCGAGCCTATGGTCAGCAAAGAACGCCTTATTCAATGCTTTCCAGAAGTGTTGTTGGAACAATCGGAAACACCTTGGTATTGGCTCTACCAGGCTCTACAAATGGAGCAAAGGAATCTATGGATGCCGTTTTCCCTGCGGTATTGCATGTATTTGGAATTTTAAAAGGGGCAAGACACGATTAATGAAAGAGACATCGAACATATTAACAGATTCCTTCAAAAGAAAGCATACCTACTTACGCATTTCACTTATTGAACGTTGTAATTTGAAATGCACGTATTGTATGCCTGAAGATGGCATTCCATTGAGCCCTAGAAATCATTTAATGAGCTATGAAGAAATCTATACCATAGCCAAAACCTTTGTTAAGCATGGAGTAACAAAGATAAGACTTACGGGGGGGGAGCCCCTTATTCGAAAAGACATTCACGTGATTTTGAAAAAATTATCAAGTCTTGGTGTTGAGCTTTCAATCACTACAAATGCAGTACTTGTACATAAATATATAGATGCTTTAAAAGAGTCTGGCATCAAAAGCATAAATGTTAGTCTTGATACTTTAAATCAAGAAAAGTTCAGTCAAATCACACGTCGAAATGAGTTCGAAAGGGTATATCAAAACATTCTCTTATTAATTCGAGAGGGGTTTCAGGTGAAAATTAATTCGGTCCTTATAAAAGACTTTAACGAAGATGAAATCATAGATTTTATTGAGCTCACCAAGAAATACCCTGTCACAATACGATTTATTGAATTTATGCCATTCAATGGAAATAAATGGGATCTAAGTAAGCTCGTCTCATATGCCCAAATAATGGATATAGTTCATGCACATTATTCAAAAGCGAGTATCAAACGAATTCAAGATGCGCCCAATGATACCTCAAAAAACTACAAGGTTATGGGACACCAAGGAAGCTTCTCCGTGATTAGCTCTGTTACCAATCCATTTTGCGACAGCTGCAATAGAATACGATTAACAGCCAACGGCAGATTGAAAAATTGTTTGTTTTCAGATGGAGAAGAAGATTTATTGACCCCATTGCGAAATGGTAAAGAAATTGAGCCAATTATATATAGGCTCATTCAGGGTAAAAAGAAAATCCGAAACGGAATGGAAACAATAGAATCATTTCAAGAGCCTAAATCACATAACCAAAACCGAAGTATGATCGCAATAGGAGGGTAAGCTTTATTGATTAGGGTGTTTTTCTAGAGTGACTTTGATAAATTTGGAAGTAGGTGTGTTGCTTTTATCTGCAACACTTCCTATTGGAACCAAAACATTGGTTTCTGGAAAATAGGTCGCACAACACTTTCGTGGAATCGGGTATTGAACCACTTTGAATTTTTCTGCAATTCTCTCCTCTCCATTAAAATGACTTTTTATATTTACCACTTCAAGGTTTATAAATCCATAATCCTTCATATCCTCTTCATTCATAAAAATCACCCTTCGCTCATTATAAACCCCTCGATATCGATCATTAAGACCATAAATGGTTGTATTGTATTGGTCGTGAGTTCGAACGGTCATCATAATCAATTGCTTTTCAGATAACTCTAATGGTTCGACGATATGGGATGTGAAATTGGCTTTTCCAGTTGCTGTTTTTGTGAAGTCACCACTTCTTGCATTATTGGGTAAATAAAACCCAGCAGGATTTTCTACTTTTTTGTTATATGATGTGAAACCCGGTATAACTGCTTCAATTTTATCTCTAATCAAGGAATAATCATCTTTAAATCCAAGCCAATCAATAGGATCATTTTTAAACAAAACGTTTGCTAGCCTGCAAATCAATTCTGGCTCACTAATAATATGCTTTGATGAAGGGGGCATATTTCCTTTTGAGGAATGTACAACACCCATACTGTTTTCAACGGTAACAAATTGATGTCCGGATTTTTGAACATCCTCTTCCGATCTCCCTAAAACAGGTAAGATTAATGCCTTTTCCCCATGAATTAAATGACTTCTATTGGGTTTGGTAGAAACGTGAACAGTAAGTTTACATTTCTTTAGTGCCTCTGCGGTAAAAACAGTATCAGGTGTTGCTGAAATAAAATTACCTCCCATACCAATAAAAACTTTTGCTTTATTCTCATGCATCGCCTTAATGGCCTGCACAACATCATAACCATGACGTGTTGGAGGATCAAAATCAAAAGTTTTCTTTAGGTTTTTAATTAAAAATTCAGGGGGTTTTTCCCAAATGCCCATTGTTCTGTCCCCTTGCACATTTGAATGACCTCTCACTGGGCATGTTCCTGCCCCTTTTTTCGCAATACTTCCTTTTAATAGCAATAGATTAACGAGTTCTTGAATATTGGAAACTGCATTTTTATGCTGTGTTAATCCCATTGCCCAACAAATAATGATTTTTGTGTTTGCAGAAATCAATTCTGCAGCCTGTCTTATTAAACTTTCATCTACACCACTTTCTTTTACGAGGAAACTGAAGTTTTGCTTTTTCAAGTCATCTAAAAAAAGCTCAATTCCATTCGTTTGATTTTTTATAAAATCCCAATCAAATTGAGAGCCTGGAACATTCTGTTCTTTTTCATTAATTAAAAATAAAATAGCTTTGATTAGGGCAAGATCTCCATTAATGCGTACGGGTAAATATAAATCTGTAAGGCTGGTTCCTTTACCGATCCATTCAAGTGGTTTTTGCGGGTCTTTGAAAGCAATTAATCCAGCTTCGGGGAGGGGATTTATACTTATTATTTTTCCGCCATTATTTTTCGTGTTTCTAAGAGCCGAAAGCATTCTAGGGTGATTCGTTCCTGGGTTTTGTCCAATAACCATAACGAGCTCGGCATGGTTAAAATCATCCAAAGTGACAGAGCCTTTTCCAATTCCTAAGGTTTCTGAAAGAGCTGTGCCACTGCTCTCATGACACATGTTTGAGCAGTCGGGTAAATTATTTGTTCCAAATTTTCTTACCATTAATTGATACAAAAAAGCAGCCTCATTACTCGTACGTCCTGAAGTATAAAAAACAGCTTCATCAGCAGTTTTTAAAGACTTTAATTCATCAGAAATCAGTAAAAAAGCATCGTCCCAGCTGATTTTTTCATATTTATCTGTACCTGAATTAAGAATCATTGGATGGGTTAACCTTCCAGACTTTCCCAATTCTAAATCGGACCAACCCAATAATTCAGTAATCGTATGTTTTGAAAAAAAGTCTGGTCCGGCTTTGGCTTTGGCATATTCTTCAGAAATGGCTTTCGCCCCGTTTTCGCAATATTCAGAAAGTAAAGCTCTTTTATCATCAGGGTCTGGCCATGCACATCCTGGACAGTCAAAGCCTCCCATTTGATTCATGTTTTTGAGTAGCTTGACACCTCGGCCAACACCAACCTCGTTTTTTATGAACTTCAATGAAGAAATGATTGCCGGCATACCTGCGGCGTATTCTTTAGGATCAGTCAATGAGATTTCATTGAACTCTTTTGGAGGTTGACCAGATTTTTTAAATGAATCTTTCAAGTTCTAAATTTATTTATTATCGAATTATTTACAATTGGTTCAAATCTTTCTATTTCGTGCGTTGTGGATTCGAATAACAAGTTGTTCGTTCGCCACGGCTGAATCCAAATAAGGTTATTCCCAGTTCTTTTGCATAGTCCACAGCCAAAGATGATGGGGCTGAAACAGCCGCTAAAAATGGAATGCCCCCCTTAAAACATTTGATGACGATTTCATATGAAATTCTTCCGCTTACGGTAATAATCTTTGCCTGATTCAAGATCTTTAAATTAATCAAATTTCCAATAACCTTATCAACGGCATTGTGTCTTCCAATATCTTCCATAGCGCATAAAAGCTCCCCAGACGAGGTAAATGCCGCCGCCGCGTGGGTTCCACCGGATTGATTGAAATCAAGTTGATTTCTTCTCATTTCATCAAAGTGTTGATTAAATAAGGAAACATCTATTTTATCCTTCTCAAGTATTTTTTCAAAATCAAAAGTCAGATCTTCAAGTTCTGTCTTGCCACAAATTCCGCAAGAAGATACGGAAAGTAGGCTTCGACTGTTTGAGTAGCCTTTTCCAAGCATTTCAATGGGAATATTGACATTTGCAATAGTTACAATACCCTCTTTGTTTTCTTTTTCAAGATTGATATGAGGATTGAAAGCAGATTTGGATATAACATCTTCGGAGTGAAGTAAACCCCTCACAAGACTGTGGTCTTCCCCAGGCGTTCTCATAGAAACAGTAAAAGGTTTGTCATTAATATTGATTTGTAATGCCTCCTCAATGGTAAGTGAGTCTAGGGTTTTTGTACCTTGACTTCCTTTAAATATTTTACCCTCATATTTCCTTGTTGCCATACTCTATATTGATGATTACGGCTTAAAACAACCCTGAAATTATCCCGTTATTGTCTATGCTAATGTTTTCTGAAGCAGGATGTGCAGGTAATCCTGGCATTCGCATCATGTCACCCGTGATTGGAATTAAAAATCCGGCACCCGCCGCAATTTCAATTTCTCTTATGGTTATGGTAAAGCCTTCAGGGCGACCAATAACTTTTGGGTCGTCAGACAAAGATTTTTGTGTTTTGGCCATACAAATGGGCAAGTTGTCCATTCCTAAATCAGCTATTGTTTTAAGGTTTTTCTTAGCTTTTACGGAATAATCTACTTGAACTGCACCATAAACCTTGGTGGCAATGGTTTTAATTTTATCCCGAACTGACATGTCCCAATCGTAAAGCGGTTTGAAGTTTGATTCTCCTGACTCGACTACTTCGACTACTTGTTTGGCAAGATCAAGTGCTCCTTCTCCTCCCTTAGCCCAGACTTCAGCAACTGAAACTCTTATGTTTTTTTCTTTTGCAAATAGTAGAATTTCCTCAATTTCAGAATCAGTATCTGAAATAAATCGATTGATGGAAATGATTGGAACCAAATTAAACTGTTGAATATTTTCAATGTGTTTTTCTAAGTTGGGTATACCTTTTTTTAAGGCACTTACATTTTCGTCAGTAAGAGACTTAAGGTCTGCGCCACCGTGATACTTTAATGCTCGTATAGTTGTTGTAATTACAACTGCTTTGGGAGATAGACCTGCACTTTGACATTTAATATCTAAAAACTTTTCTGCGCCTAAATCCGACCCAAAACCTGCTTCAGTAACGGTGTAGTCTGAAAAGGTCATACCCATTCTTGTGGCAATTACCGAGTTTGTGCCTTGTGCAATGTTTGCGAATGGTCCTCCATGAATTATTGCAGGATTCCCTTCAATGGTTTGAACAAGGTTGGGTTTTATGGCTTCTTTAAGCAATGCAGCCATTGCTCCTTCGGCTTTGAGGTCTTTACAGAAAACAGGTTCTTTTTTAAAAGTATAACCAATAAATATATTCCCTAATCGATGTTTTAGGTCACCCAAGTCATCTGATAAGCAGAGAATGGCCATAATTTCTGAGGCAGCTGTAATATCGAATCCTGTTTCACGAGGAACTCCGGATGTAGGACCTCCAAGACCAACAACTATATTTCGAAGAGATCGATCGTTCATGTCCATAACCCTCTTCCAGGTTACTGTTCTAGCATCAATTCCAAGCGTATTTGTTTTCGAATGAATGTTATTGTCTATTACTGCAGAAAGTAGGTTATGCGCTTTTTCAATCGCCGAAAAGTCCCCGGTGAAATGTAAGTTGATATCTTCCATCGGTAGAACTTGAGAGAAACCGCCACCTGTTGCTCCTCCTTTAATTCCAAAAACAGGTCCCAAAGAGGGTTCTCGAAGTACAACAGTTGTTTGTTTACCTAGCCGGTTTAGACCTTCAGATAAACCAATGGACATGGTCGTTTTCCCTTCACCTGCAGGTGTCGGAGAAATGGCGGTTACCAAAATGAGATTGCTTTGATTTACTTTTTCAGCATCTATTTTGGATTGAGGAAGTTTGGCTTTGTGTTTGCCATACATTTCAATATCATCTTCATTCAATCCAAGCTTTTTGGCTATGGTTCTAATGTCTTTTAATTTAATCTGTTTTGCTATATCTTGGTCGGTCATGTCATTTTATAGTTTAATTAAAACGTTCCTGTCTGAATAGGAAGTTTTTTAAATTTTAGTTTTCTACTATGAATAGACTAAAAATAATGAATTCTTATATAACATTTTTAATATAGTGGCTTAGCCAAAGGCAAAATGAAATATGCATTTATAAAAAGCGATTATTTCGTTCCTGCCTATTTCAAGTGAAAGCTGCTTTCTGGACATCAATTTTGTGGCATGAAGCCCTGTAAATGCAGAACTTCAAAAGAATAGTTCTTATTGTTTGACAAATTGCTTTTTAACAACAAAGCCATTACTTAAAAAGAGCTCCATGATATAGGATCCATTGTCAAATGGACTGACGTTAATCGTTTCAGAAAACTGCGGAGTTTCATGAACAATCTTTCCTGATACATCGACAATGCGAATGTTTGTGATTTCCTGTTCGCTATTGATGTGAATTTCATCCATTGCAGGGTTGGGAAATACACCGATTTTTGATGACAATTCATCGAGGTTATTCGAGTTGATTAAATTCTCATAATAGGTATACTCACCATAATAATCTGTGACCATCAAATCCATATCTCCATCGTCGTCTAAATCAACCGATGCAGGATAACCAATTTGATAGCTTTGACCCAAACCAAACGGATTTTGAATAGGAGTCCCAAAACTTGGATTACTTGCGTCGCCTGTATTTTGAAAATATTTGAAATTTCCGTAATACTCTCCTACCAACACGTCTAAATCTCCATCGTTGTCTAAATCTACAATTTCAGGAAAAGCTAACATTGTTACAATGTTTAACCCGTAAGGATTTAAAACCTGAGGAGCGAAAGCGGGAGATGTTGAATTCCCCGTATTTTCAAAATATTTTAGGTTGCCATAATATTCACCAGAAAGCAAGTCTAGATCTCCATCATTATCCAAATCTGCAGCATCAACAAATGCGTAGTAAAAAGTTGGCTCAAGTCCAAATGGATTCTCAATATAAGGGGCGAATTCAGGTAAGTTTGCCGAGCCTGTATTTTCAAAATATCTAAACACGCCATAATAGGATCCTTGCATAATGTCTAAGTCTCCATCATTATCAAAATCTGCAATTGTAGGAAATCCTAGGGGATCTCCTTGTGACAATCCAAACGGATTCATAATGGGAGTGCTGGAGAAATCAGGACTTGTTACACTTCCTGTGTTTTCATAATAAACATAAGTGCCATAACCCTGCCGAGCCAACATGTCTTGATCTCCATCATCATCTAAATCTGCAAATTCAGGAAAAATCAAATTACCATCTGTTTGAAGACCAAAAGCATTTACGACCGGAGGAGCAAATGATTGTGCTGTAGAATGGTTGTAAAACACGGATCCAAATACCAATGCAAACGACCCTAAAACCCTGCGCAATTGTCGAGTACTGTATACTTTTCTCAGCTCTTGAATGAGTTCACTGATTATAGAAACAAGTGCTTTAAACCGTTGGTCACTTTTCTGAACACCGTTTCTCATCATGATTTCCAATCTTTTCAGATGATTTTTTAGTTCAGAAAGTTTAATAGAAGCATTTGGAGTTTTCATAATTCAATTATATGAGTTTTAATAAAGATAGGTTTATTTTTCTTTTGCCCAATAGCTTGATTCCGGAATACTTAAACCCATTTTATGATTGGAATTGATTGTATTCAATATGTTGGGGCGAATCATATCTGGAAAAATTTTGATGTCAAAAATCTCATCTACAGAACTGGTGTATTTAATTTTCCCGACTAATGCGGCTGTAGGAAGGTGATAGATTTCAATTCCAGCAACATTTGCCTCTTCAGCAAAATCCAATTTTGCGAATGTAGAAGAGTTTTTTCTAAGCTTTGATAAACCAATAAATAAATAATCTTCATACAAATCCATTCCTCTAACAAAGCCTTTGGTTTTTATTACCGATGTGCATTCTCCATTGTCACGATTTATTTTGATTAGCTCTCCTTTTGCAGATAATAGCACATACAATTCACCATTATAAATTCTTGGAGAGTGTGGCATTGCAAGGTTTTTTGCCAATATCTCGTTTGTTTCAATATCGATTACAATTCCTGTTTCTGTTACCTTCTCTCTCCAGCTCTGGAATGAGTTGCCTTCATTAAAAGCTGTTGCAAATTTCGGCCTTCCATTTTCAAGAGCCATGCCATTTAAATGGCAACGATCCTCTGAAACCAATGCATCTATAAATTTAGGTTTCCAGATAGGTGAAAAATTATATTCAGCGTCGAGTTTTACAATACAAGAGAACAAGGTATTTACGGCAAAAAGAACCCCATTTTCACCATAGGACAGATCATGAAAATCTAAAGCGCCAGTATGATAGGTTAAGCGTGGCATAAAAAGAGCATCATAAGTATCCTTTTTATTGGGGTAATGTTTAGCAAGACTTGATGAGTTGGTGAAACAGATCACCTCATCTTTAGTGGCAATAGCTATGTTGTTATTGTGCTTGGCAATCCCCATGGGTTTCTCGAATGTCCTCGGAAGCTGAACAAGAACGTTTTCATTCTTGGGAGATAGAAATATCAATTTACCAGCTTGATATGTAGATATAGAGATGCTACAGTTAAGCTTTAGCAATAATTCCGGCACCTGTGATGTATATTGACAACTAAAAGGGGCGTGTTTATTTTCCATATGGTTTGTATTAGTAGAGGGTAAAGAAATAAAATTCATTGCGCATATCAAAGGTCAGATGTTAAGATTGAAACATCTAAATGGTAATAAAATGATATTTACAATGAATATAAATTTTCTTGATTCTTTTTAAACTCTTAGGTCAAACGCTTTTTCTACATTTGCATTTAATAAAATGTTAATATGAAATTAACACATCTCGCTGTATTTCTGTTGTTTATCTATTCATGTACACCTGAAACAAAACAGTTTCAGAATCATTTTCATTTGGAATGTAGTGGCGAAAAGATTTCTGATTCCAAATTTGCAGAAGGTTCAGAATTTCTTGCCAATGCCAATTGCCGTTCCAATGCGCATAGCAGAACGGGAAGCTTCGGCTTTAAACTCAATTCCAAACGAATATACGGCCCAACATATAAATTAAAATCAATCAAAAAAGGGGATGTGATTTATGCCTCTGTTTGGCGTTTAAAAGGCAGTGAAAGCGGGAAATTGGTAATTGGCTCTAATTCTGATATTCAATACGAGAGCGGAGAGCATGTGGTAAACGAGGAAGGTGATTGGGAACAATTGAAATGTAGTTTTATTGCGCGTCAGAATTATGAATATGTGTCTGTCTATATATGGAATCCCAATGAGAACGATGTTTATTTTGACGATTTAATTATTGATTGTTTTCGCAATCGAAAAAAGCCAAGTCAAATTTCAGAGAAAGATATTCTGAGAATTAATATACCCAAATCAGCACTGGATAGTATAGCCGATTTCCGTAAAAAAGCATTAGAGCAGGATATTATTAGTTCAGAACTTAAGAAATACTTTGATGGAACCATTAAAGTGAATGGAGAAAATCAACCCGTATCGCTGAGAATTAAGGGGGATTGGGTTGATCATTTGGAAGGAGATAAATGGTCCTTCAGAATTAAGTTAAAGGGGAGCAATTCATTTAATGGAATGAAAAAATTCTCTATTCAAGACCCTTCTACACGGTCTTTTATGATGGAATGGTTTGCACATCGTTTATTTGAGAAAGAAGATATACTTACAACGCGTTATCAATTTAAGTTGGTCTATATAAATGGAGTGAATAAAGGAGTTTATGCTCTTGAAGAACATTTTGATAAAAGACTTTTGGAATATCGAAATAGGAGAGAGGGGCCCATTGTAAAGTTTGATGAAAGTGGAATATGGCAGGCACGTCTGAATCAAAAAGAAACGGGAACTCCTTTTAAAAAATATCCTTATTTAGAATCATCTGAAATATTGCCATTTAGTAAAAAGCGCACACGTAAGAACGACGTTTTATTAAAGCAATTCATGATGGCGAAAAGCCACATGGACAGATATAGAAATTTTGATGAAAATATTCAGGAGTACATCGACATAGATAAAATGGCTCGATTTCTTGCTCTTTGTGAGCTAATGAATGCCACGCATGGATTAATTTGGCACAATCAGCGAAATTATCTAAATCCAGTAAAGGCGTGTCTTGAACCCATTGCTTATGATTGTTTTAAAACAGAGTTAGATATTCATAAAGAACTTCTTGGAAAAGCTAAGCATTGGAGAAGTGATGCAGACTTCACCGTGTTAGACGCACTATTTTTAAATCCTACTTTTGATAAATTATATGTAGAATATTTAAAAGAGTTTACACAGACCTCTTTTCTTCAAAATGCTTATAAAGATTTTAAAGTTGAGTTGAATCATTTTGAGGCACTATTAAGTAATGAATATCCAATGCATAAGCTGGATAAGAATTATTTTGAGACAAATCGAAAAAATGTAGAAGAAAAAGTCCTTAAATATGAGCTATTACCACCTACAGAGAGAAGAGTGAGTAGGAAAAACTTTTATAAAAATACAAAACAAGATGTGGTTTTTGATAAGGCGGCTCTTAACGTTTATACCATTCAGTCTGATTCATTATCCTGCACACTTCAATTTGAAAACTTTTTATTAGCAGATATTGAAATCATTGGATATTCAACCAAAATAAATAAGAATTTAGTACTTCCCTTTACCAAATCAATTAAGATAGGGTCATATCGTGGGCAAGCACAAACCATTCAGAAATCATTTAAATTTAGACCCAAAAATATTTACTATAAAACTTCATCTACTGGAGACTCTCTGATTAAGTCAAAGGTAAGTGCTTTCCCTCCTAATCAATTTGTGAATGTTTTGGGTTCTCGAGCCAAACCTTTATGCAATTCGAATGATAGTATTTTTATCTTGGAAAAAGGGGTTTACACCTTTAGCTCAACCGTATATTTTCCAAGGAACAAAAAGCTAATTATAAAAGAAGGGACTCGAATAAACTTAAAAAACAATGCCCGATTTGTTTCCTATTCTCCTGTTGAAATCAGGGGGTCAAAAGAAAATCCTGTTGAGTTTTTCTCTACCGATCAAAAGGGTGGTGGATTGGTGATTTTTCCAAATGGAGGTCATGTGGATTTAGAACACGTAAAATTTTCAAATTTAGGTGCAGGAAATACAAAAAATTGGATTTTAACGGGTGCTGTTACCATTTATGAAGGGGAGGTAGAGATTTCTAATTGTTTATTCACAGGCAATAAGTGTGAAGATGCCTTAAACCTGATACGATGTCATTTTGATATAAGTGAGAGTCTGATTTCTGAGACGCAATCTGATGGCTTCGATGCGGATTTTTGCGAAGGAACAATCCGGAAATGCCAATTTGAAAATACCGGAAATGATTGTATTGATTTTTCAGGAAGTCAAATAAAAATTGAGTCTTGTAACATCAACGGTTCTGGAGATAAAGGGATTTCAGGTGGTGAGGGGTCAATTCTGGAGATAATCAATTGCGAAATTAAAAATGCATCTATTGCAATTGCCTCAAAAGACAATTCGGATTTGGTTGTTATGGGCACCGATATTTCGAATTGCAACTTTGCTTTTGCGGCTTATCAGAAGAAGGCTGAGTATGGGCCATCTAAACTAATTGTGAAATCAGCGACATTGTTAGATGTGACCAATGAACAGCTTATAGAGTTGGATTCAAAAATCACTTTTAAAGGAAAGGAATATGTCGGAACTGAATCATTTGACATAGATTCGATGTATAGTATTTTTACAAAAAGTCTTTAATTAAGAAAACCAAACATCACGTATTACCTCTTTTCCCATAAATTGATTTACACGCTCAATAATAACTTGCTTGCCAATATGAAGTTGTTCTCTCATTACTGATGAATCAATTGTAAGAAGTAATTTTTGATTTTTGATTTGAATGCTTTTTGTGCGGTGTGCAACAGCTTTACCCATCAATTCAGGCCATGCTTCAACGAGATCAAGCTCCTTCATCTTATCGTCAAGATTATATGCTTTTAGAAGCTTTTCTATCACATCTCCTAGCTGCTTTTCATTTGAAGACCTCCGTTTGTTTTTATACATCATCTAAAGTTAGATAGAAATTTCTTTTACTGTACCATTTTCTGCTTCAAATAATTTAGATTGAATCGATAAGCTATTTAATAGCTTTACCATTCGATCCTTGTCTGTATCTGAGATGATGACCTGCCCAAAAAACTTCGTTGTAACGAGTGATACAAGTTTTTGGACACGTTCATGATCAAGTTTATCGAATATATCATCAAGAAGTAAAATTGGACTCGTTTCTTTCATGGTTTTAAGCCATTCAAATTGTGCCAAACGAAGCGCAATGATAAATGATTTTTGCTGTCCTTGAGATCCAAACTTTTTTATCGGGTGGTCTTTAATGGTAAATAGCAAGTCGTCTTTGTGTGTTCCAACATTCGAATATTGGGTAAATGAGTCTTTTTTGTGATATTCTTTTAGAAGCTCAGAGAAATCGGATTCGTTTAATTGCGAACGGTAGGCTATTTTAACGTTTTCCTCTTCAATGGCAATTTCGTTATAAAACTTCTTGAAAATAGGAATAAATGAAGTTAAGAATTCAGCTCTTATTTTATGAATTTCGTTTCCAAGCTTGGACATTTGAATATCCCATATTTCGATCGATTCAAGATCGAAAAGTCGATGTTCATGCATATTTTTAAGAAGTGCATTCCTCTGATTTAAAACCTTTTGATACGATTGTAGATGGTTTAAGTATCTGGGGTTTACCTGAGAAATAATTCCATCTATCCATTTTCTTCTTAGCTCACTTCCTTCGTTGATCAAATCTCCGTCGTAGGGTGAGATAAAAACAACAGGAAATCTCCCGATATGATCTGCGAGCTTTTCATATTCTTTTTTATTTAGTTTAACGGTCTTTTTAGCTCCCAGTTTATATGAGCAATTCACTGTGTAATTTTTCTTGTCGTATTCCCAAATTCCTGATATACTAAAGAATTTCTCATTGAACTCTATGTTTTGCTTGTCAATTGAATTTAGATAAGACTTACACATACTTAAGTAATGAATAGCGTCCAATATATTCGTTTTGCCACTTCCATTAGCCCCAATAAAAGCATTTATCCCTTTTGAAAATGAAATTTCAGAATGATGATGATTCTTAAATTGATGTAGGCTAAGCTCTTTTAATTGCATGTGAATTCAAAGTTAATAGAAACGGATTATAATTTTAACCTATCGATGCAACTTATCATAAAAAATAAAAGTCCTAAATTAGAGAAATGATGGGTAATTTGAAACATATTATAATTTTAGCCTTTTTAAGCTTGGGTTTTTTATCGAGCCAGGATTGTTATGGACAACTTGTGATTACAAATCAAGGCGGTACTGCTCAGGATATAGTAGATGCGATGGTTGGGTTTGGATTGGATGTTAGTAATGCAACAATATCATGTCCAAGTGATTCATATGGCACCTTTACCAATGGTGAAACTACCTGTGCAAATATCCCAAGTGGGGTTCTCCTTTCTACAGGAAACCTTAATAATATTGGTTTACCAGCAGGTACTCAAGACTTTTCACCGAATTTCAGTGAACAAATGGATGGAAACGGGCCATTTGGCACATCTTGTAATGACCCGGAGTTATTATCATTAGAGCCTTTGGCACAATATGACTGCTGCATCTTGGAATTCGATGTTGTACCTACGTGTAATACTTTACTGATTCGTTTTGTTTTTGGATCCGAAGAGTATCCAGAATATGTAAATAGTAGTTTTAATGATGCATTTGGGTTTTTCGTTTCTGGCACGAATCCCGTTGGTGCAAATTATAACAATACAAATGTTGCTACTTTACCTGACAATGTAACTATTGTAAGTGTAGATAATGTAAGTCCATTTACCAATCCAGCTTTCTACATAAATAATGCAGGATGCACGAATATTGCTCTTGATGGATTAACAACTGTACTCACAAGAGAAATTGAGGTAATTCCTTGTGAATCATATCATTTTAAGCTGGCAATTGCCGATGCTGGTGACCCAATTTATGATTCTGGAGTTTTTATTGATTTTTTGGAATGTGTAAATGCCATTGAACCTATATTATCTTCAACACCATCAGGATGCTTGGGTAATGACGGAACGGCTACAGTTGATCTTTCCGGAGGATTCCCTCCTTATACTATAGAGTGGAACACAATTCCAGTCCAGAATGGTCCTACTGCGACAGGTCTGGCTCCTGGCACATATGAAGTAACAGTCGATGATGCTGGAGCATGTACGAGCCCTATCACTCAAACAGTGGTTGTATCTTCTTCAGTTAATAATGTAACACCGACATTTACTCAAGAAGGACCATTTTGTGAGGGAGTTGTAATTTCGGATTTACCACAATCATCAAATGAAGGCATTACGGGAAGTTGGTCACCTGCGATTGATAATACTCAAACAACAACTTACACCTTTACTCCTGATGCGGGACAATGTGCGGATGTGGTTACCATGGATATTACCATTGACCCTTCTCAGGTTCCGACCTTTACTCAGCAGGGTCCATATTGCGAGGGTGATGCTATTCCTAATATAAGTACAAGTTCCAATGAGGGAGTAACAGGTAGCTGGTCCCCGGCGATTGATAATACACAAACTACTACCTATACTTTTACACCAGATGTGGGTCAATGTTCGAATACACAGACCATGGACATTGCAATAGATCCCTTAGTAACCCCGACCTTTACTCAGCAGGGCCCGTATTGTGAGGGTGATGTTATTACTAATATAAGTACAACTTCAAATGAAGGGATAAGTGGAAGCTGGTCACCTGCAATAGACAACTCTCAAACGACGAACTATACTTTCACACCAGATTTGGGACAGTGTTCCAATACACAGACCATGGAAATTACAATAGATCCCTTAGTGACCCCGACCTTTACTCAGCAGGGTCCATATTGTGAGGGTGATGCTGTTCCTAATATAAGTACAACTTCAAATGAAGGAATAATTGGAAGCTGGTCACCGGCAATTGACAATTCTCAAACGACGACCTATACTTTTACACCAGATTTGGGACAGTGTTCGAATACACAGACTATGGAAATTACAATAGACCCCTTAGTTACCCCTTCCTTTGACCAAGTAGGACCTTATTGCGAGGGAAGTAATCCACCTGCACTTACCACTAATTCTCTTGAGGGGATTGATGGGGTTTGGGGCCCTCCAGGAATAAATACAACTATCATAGGCCCATCGACATTTGCCTTTGTTCCAAATACCGGTCAATGCGCTACCAACCAGACTATGGAGATTATTATTACTGCTTTACAAAACCCCAGTTTTAATCAAATTGGGCCATATTGTGAAGGAAGTGTCATATCTGACTTGAATACCATTTCAATTGAGGGTGTTACTGGTAATTGGTCTCCATCGATAGACAATACACAAACAACCACATATACTTTTACTCCAGATGCTGGTCAGTGTTCTGATATACAAACGATGGAGATTGTGATAGACCTGTTGGAGACACCTACTTTTGTTCAACAACCACCTATATGCGTTGGAGATAATTTCTCCTTGTCAAATGTTTCTAATGAAGGTATAACTGGATCTTGGTCCCCTACTATTGACAATACCCAAACGACCCCTTATACTTTTATTCCTGATGCCGGTCAATGCTCAAACGAACAGACCATGGAGGTATCAGTTGGCCCTCCTGAAACACCTACTTTTGCAATTATGGGGCCGTATTGTCAAACAGGGAATATTGATGACTTACCTTTAACTTCTTTAGAGGGTTTTACAGGAACATGGAACCCAAATACAGTTGATAATACCTCAACAGGAGTATTTACTAGCACCTTTACACCTGATGTAGGTCTTTGTGCAACATTAGCATCTATAGATATTACGATTACGGATGCTCCTTCAATTACAGCTGCTGCTTTGGATAGCACCTTGTGTGAAGGGGAATCTGCCGTTTTATTTGCTATGGATATTACAGGAGGACAATTAGTCGAAACCTTTACGATGGATGTTACTGCTCCGTTTAATTATACGACCTCCAACACGAATGCTGTAGGTAGTTATTATGTAATTGTAAGTGGTACCATCATGGCTATGAGTGGAGAAGAAAGAGATGCCAACTATCAATTTATTTTTAATAACAATCCTGTAAATCCCCCCGTCCCTGGAACTTTTTGGCAGTGGAATGGCTCGAGTGTGGCATCTCAATCAACGGTTCCATTTGTTTATAATCCAGCCCATATTTACAACTACTTTTTTAGTGGTGGAGCACCTCAAACTTTCACTTTTTCAGATAGTGGACCTTACATCGATAACTCAGGAAGCTTAGTATTTGAAATATATTATATGGGAGACTTATTGTGGTCAACAGGTGCTACTGAAATAGGAGATACAATTGTTCCTCCTTCAGGAAACAATACTTATACGGTCTCAATAGATTTTGGAAATGGCTGTGTTGCAAGTGATGAGGTGGATGTATTGGTGAATTCATTGGATTCTCCCACTTTTGAGCCTATACCTCCAATTTGTGTTGGTGGTGACATTATATTACCCATTATTTCGAACGAAGGATATACAGGGACATGGTCTCCTGCTATTGACAATACCCAAACGACCGAATATACTTTTACCCCAGATGCGGGGCAGTGTGCGAGTGAGCAGTTCGTTTCTGTAGAAGTAGGACCGCCAAGCACCCCTACTTTTGACGTGATTCCTCCAATTTGTTCAGGTATAGATGTATCTCTGCCATCAGAATCCTTAGAGGGCTTTACGGGTACCTGGTCTCCTGTAATTAACAATCTTGAAACGACAACCTACACCTTTACTCCAGATGCTAATCAATGTGCATTAGTGACTGACCTCACTATTGAGGTATTGGAAAATCCAATTATATCAACAGGAGACCCTCTAATAGCATGTATTGGTGATATTGTAACGCTTTTAGGAAGTGGTGCTGGTTCAGGCGGGACTTATTCATGGGACAATGGGGTAGTAGACGGCGTTCCCTTCACTGTTTCAGAGACCTTGCTTTATACGGTTACAGGTACAGATGAAAACGGTTGTATAGGTACTGCATCAATAATGGTAACTGGCTTGCCTGTTCCGATAGCCGGAATATCTGCATCACCAGAGAGTGGCGGAGTTCCATTAGAAGTGATTTTCACCAATACGAGTCAAAATGCCACAAATTATCAATGGGATTTTGGTAATGATGAATTTAACACTGTTAATAATCAAAGTGCTCAAAACAGTACTTATTTAGATTTTGGAAGTTACACGGTATGGTTGATTGCAGATAATGGAGTTTGTGATGATTCTATTTCGATTGTTATTTCAACAACTGTAGAGCCACAAATTTTTGTGCCAAATGTATTTACACCAAATTCGGACGGTTCGAATGAGACCTTTATGATTTCAACAGAAAATATGCAGTCTATTGAATTGTTAATTGTGAATCGATGGGGTAACCTTATGGCAACAATTGATGATTTAAATGGTGGCTGGGATGGAATAACCCCAGGTGGAAGAGATGCAAAGGAGGGAGTTTATTTCTATAGATATTCGGCCACAGGATTAGATGGTTCAGAATGGGTGGGGCACGGATTCTTTAGTCTCGTTCGTTAGTCTTTGGTGTATAACCACCACAATAGAATAGGAATGATTAAAAGGCTCAGCATAATATAATGAGTTGAACTTTCAGTTTTATTCTTTTTTGCGTTAAATGATTTTCGTCTGTTGTTGTTTCGATCTATAGTCTGTTTTCTTTTTTGTTTTAATACTGCAAGTTTTTGTCTTAATTCGGAAGTTTTTTCATATTCAATATTTAATTCAAGAGCTTCAATTTGTGTTAATAACAGGTTATGTCGTTCTGCAAGGAAAATGCATGAATCAATGTATTGTGACCCTTTAACCATGTTGGCCGTTTCAAAATAGAAATTGGCTATGTTCATGTAGGCCTCACAGGTGTAAAATTGAAAACCTTGCAATTTGCGTTGTTCTAATACTTCAAAAAATAGCTTTATTGATTTTTCGTATTCGGATCCAATAAATGCCAATATTGCTTGATTATTAATCGCTCTTGTTTTAATAAAAGGGGCATCACATAACATGGAATTCTCTAGTTGTTTTGTAAAACAAAACTTGGCCCGTTTCATTTGATTTTTATCTAATGCAATTTGACCAAGAAACGAGTATGCATTTGCCACAGATTCATGTTTTTGATCATCAATGGCCTGTCGAATGTAATGTTCAGTCAACATTTGGGAAAGAGCAATTTTCCCTGCTTTTAATTCGGTTTTAGCAAGATTGATTTCTGCCATATATGCCATTTCTTTGGTCTCTGAATTCCTTCCGTGTGACAATGAGCGTTCAAAATGTAAACGAGCGGTTTCATGGTCACCAAGTAGGAGGTAAGCTATTCCTATTTCATTGTATGCTTCAGAGATTAGTTTTTCATCTCCTAAGTTTAAAAAAATAGATTTTGATGATTCTAATAATTTGAGACCTTTGTTTATTTCGCCATAACGAACATCATAACACCCCAATAGCCTGTATGCAACGGCTTGACAAAAAGGATCGATGGGTTTTTGTTGGCTTTCAAGAAGATCTAATCCAATACTATTTAATGAATCTACATGGTAACGGGAATAATATGCCCAAAGCTCTAGTGCGATTTTAGATTTAGATATCACATTAGTCTCCTTTTTATATGACTGAATCACTGATTGTCCATACAAGTCACAATTATATAAGGTGAAAATAAAAATGAAAAAGAGAAAGTGTTTCATTTATAATTAGTTAGCGCAGTTGCAAGGATAGTTAACAATCGTTACTTTTGCAACAAAAAAAAGACATGTCAAACGCTTTCTATAAAGTACCCGTTGCAATCAATGAACCGGTAAAATCCTATGCTCCGAATTCACCAGAAAAGAGTTCACTTATAAATAAATACAAGGAAATGTACAATCAAAAAGAGATTGATGTTCCTATGTATATTGGAAAAGAAGAGATTCGAACTGAGGATAAAAGACCGATGACGCCTCCACATGATCATAAAAAAGTGTTGGGTCATTTCAATTACGGAGACGCATCTCATGTCGAATTGGCTATTGAAAAAGCACTTGAGGCAAAATCAGCATGGGCAAACCTGCCTTGGGAACAAAGAGCCGCTATCTTTTTGAAAGCAGCAGATTTACTTGCAGGACCATTCAGAGACAGAATGAATGCTGCAACGATGCTCGCTCAATCAAAAAATGTGTTCCAAGCAGAAATAGATGCATCATGTGAGATGATTGATTTTTTCAGATTCAATGTTCAGTATATGACACAAGTTTACAAGGAACAACCTGATTCTCAACCTGGATTATGGAATAGATTAGAGTATAGACCCTTAGAAGGTTTTGTATTTGCCTTGACTCCTTTTAATTTCACTTCAATTGCGGCAAATTTATGTGCTGCTCCAGCAATGATGGGAAATGTTATTATATGGAAGCCTGCTGATTCTCAGGTATATTCGGCTCAGGTAATTATGGATCTGTTCAAAGCTGCAGGTTTACCTGATGGTGTTGTGAATATGGTCACTGTAGACGGTCCTACTGCTGGAGAGGTTATTTTTAAACATAAAATGTTTTCTGGACTTCATTTTACTGGTTCTACGGGTGTTTTTAGAACACTTTGGAAAAACATTGCTAGTAATTTAGATACTTATAGAAGCTACCCAAGAATAGTTGGAGAAACAGGGGGTAAAGATTTTGTTATGGTTCACAAATCATCAATCCCTGCTGAAGTAGCAACGGCACTTACTCGTGGTTCTTTTGAATTTCAAGGGCAGAAATGTTCAGCGGCATCAAGAGCTTATATACCGTCAAACTTATGGCCTGAAGTCAAAGCTATAGTACTTGACCAGGTTAATTCGTTCAAGATGGGAACCCCTGAGGATACCTCCAATTATATTAATGCCGTCATTGACGAAAGAGCTTTTGATAAAATATCCGCGTATATAGATTATTGCAAAGAAAATGATGATGCAGAAATTATAGTTGGGGGAGATTATGATAAATCTAATGGATATTTTATTCAACCAACAGTAGTCGTGGCATCTAATCCAAAATTCAAAACAATGTGTGAAGAGATTTTTGGACCTGTTTTAACGATCTATGTTTATCCCGAAAATGATTTTGAGGAGACCTTAGACATTGTAGATGACACTTCTGAGTATGCTTTAACTGGATCTATAATTTCTCAAGATAGATATGCTATCAATTTAGCAACCAAGAAATTAGAAAACGCTGCCGGTAATTTTTATGTTAACGATAAACCGACAGGTGCGGTAGTTGGACAGCAGCCCTTTGGAGGAGCAAGAGGTTCAGGAACGAATGATAAAGCCGGTGCAGCAATGAATTTATTACGTTGGGTTCAGGCAAGAACGATTAAGGAAACCTTCGTTCCGGCTACAGATTATCGTTATCCATTTCTAGGATAATCTTTGCCTAGGTGTATTTTAAGTGATCAAATTTGATTATTTTAGGTCACTCTATGATGACCAAAACAACCTTAAATGACGGCACCCCAGTTTTTTGCTTAAGAAAACCTGAAGCTAAAATGCTAGACCATCACGTTGATGGTTACTTACAAAATGGAATTTCTATCAATGATAATGACGTTGTTTTTGACGTTGGTGCGAACGTTGGTGTTTTTGGCTTGAGAGCCATTCAAAAAGCAAAAAATGTAAATGCCTATTGCTTTGAACCCATTCCTGATATTTTTTCTGTATTAAAAAAGAATGCGGAAGAATATGGAGACAATCGTATACACGTATACGAATTTGGAGTATCCGATAAATTGGCCAATGCCAGTTTTACCTACTTTCCGAATACCCCAGCCCTGTCTACATTGCATCCCGAGCAATGGGATGAAGATCCAGCAGCATTTTCAAGAGCCGTAAAAGGCACAATGAAAAACCCACCTGATGGAATGAAGTGGATGAAACTGATTCCCCCATTTTTTTCAGGAGTTATAGCCCATTTTTTAGTTAGAGGGAAAAAGCAAGTTGCATGTAAACTTGTTCCTTTGTCTGATGTCATTGAAAAAGAAAATATCAGCCAAATTGACTTGCTGAAAATTGATTGTGAAGGAGCAGAGTGGTCTGTTTTAAAAGGAATTAGAGAAAGTGATTGGCCGAAAATAAAAAGTCTGGTAATCGAAGTTCATGATATTGATGGGCGTTTAGAACATGTTCGTCAGCTCTTAAGTGACAAGGGTTTTTCTCAGTTGCATACTGAGAGTGAAGTGGGGCTTGAAGATACAGGAATGTTTAACATATTTGCATTGAGATGACTAGAGAATGGGTAGCAATAGGAACAATTATTATGCTATTGGGGTCTAATTTATTTGGTCTTTTGTATAGTATGGTAGTCTTAAAGACCAAGTTTTTTGAACCATATGTATTACAGGTAAAATCATATCAAAAGTCTATTTTTAGTAAAAGAATGCCTTTATTTCTACTGAATTTTATTTTGTTGTTGGTCGTTTCGGGTTCAGGTGCATATTTTTTATTTGACTTAATGGAGGTAGAATGGTCGAGCTGGTGGATCATCGGATTGCAAGTATTATTTGCTTTTGTTTTGGATGACATTTGGTTTTATTTTTATCACAAATGGCTTCATGACAATAAGTTTATGTTAAAACACATTCATTCAATTCATCATAGAGCAATAAAACCATTTCCTCTAGAATATTTATACGGACATCCGTTAGAATGGATGATGGGAATGATAGGTGTGGTAATAGCATTTTCAATTATTTTAATTTTCATGCCAATTAACCTTTATGCGTTCTGGATATTTGGATTGTTGAGGAACCTTCACGAAATACACATACATTCAAATATAGAATTGCCTTTACTGAGTAGGATCCCTTTATTAAGCAAAACAAAACATCACGATGACCATCATGCTTATCTTGATGGCAACTATGCCTCTACTTTTGTATGGATGGATCGGATTTTTAAAACCAATTTTAATAAATGATAGACCTTTTTAAAATATGCTGTTTTGTTTTTATTTCATTTTCGATGCAATTGAATGCACAGCTTAATTTTGACCTGACGGTAAATGTTACCGGTCTTGAAAATAATGATGGGGTTCTTCAATTTGGTTTATATAATAATGCTGATAAATTTCCGAATGTAGGTGAAACCTATAAAATGATAAGGGTAAAAACCAATGGTCCTTCTCGAAAGTATACTTTTGAAAGTTTACCTAAAGGAAGGTATGCTGTTGCCATTTACCAAGATGAAAACAACAATGACAATTGTGATAAAAATTTCATAGGCATACCCACAGAGCCTTATGCTTTTTCTAATGATATGCGCCCCAAGTTGTCTGCACCGTCATTCGAAGACTGTATGTTAAATTTGGATAGAAACAAAACGGTTTCAATCAAACTTGTTTACTGATTTAGCCTTATTAATATTTCTTCTATCTGGCTTAATAATGGAGTTTCTCCGTCATTTAGAATATGGTGCCGCGTTAAACTCATCTTTTTTGAATCACTCCATTGGGCATTCATTTTTGTTAAAATAGTCTCTTTAGACATTTGATCTCTTTTTAATAGACGTTCCATTTTAATGTCTTGAGGTGCATATACCAAAATATTGTCATCAAAAGTTTTAAAAGCCTTTGTTTCAAATAAAATAGCGGCCTCATTGAAAATGAGAGAATGATTTGAATGATTTTTGGCCCATGCAAGGAAGTCTTCGCGGACAACGGGATGTATAATAGAATTTACGATTTCTCTTAAGTTGGGTGATGTAAATATCTGATCACTCAAAAAAGATTTGTTTAGATTCCCATTCTCGTATACATTTTTTCCAAAAACAGTTTTAAGTTTAACCTGAATTTCAGGATGTTCATTGCTTAGCTCTTTAGCTCTTTTATCTGAATTATAAATCGGGTAGCCTATCTTTTCAAGGATAGTAGCGACATATGTCTTTCCGCTTCCAATACCTCCTGTCAAACCAATCTTCTTCATATCTTCAAATTTAATGGTTTTGTGATTGATTTCAATGAGTGTTAGGAATTTGAATAAAGTCAATTAGTTGTATTTTTGATTTATGTCAGAAAAAGATTGGTTTATAGATTGGTTTAACACCTCTTATTATCACATATTATATCAGAATAGGAATGAATCTGAAGCAAAAGAATTCATCATAAACTTAATGAATCACCTTGAGTTGGAATCTGAATCAAACATCCTTGATTTGGCTTGTGGTAAGGGGCGTCATTCGAAGACCTTGAATGAATTGGGATTTGAAGTGTTGGGAGTAGATTTATCTGAAAATAGTATCATAGAAGCTCAGAAATGGTCAAGTGATTCTCTTTCTTTTGAAGTCCATGACATGAGATATAAAATAGAAAACCGTCAATTTAATGCCATTTTTAATCTATTTACAAGTTTTGGGTATTTTGATACTTTTAACGAAAACCAGCTCGTTTGTGAGGCTATGCATCAGATGTTAGAAGTAGGAGGAAAGCTAGTGATAGATTTCATGAATGTATTTAAGGTAATCAGCTCTCTAGTAAGAGAAGAGGAGAAAAAAATCAATGAAATTAACTTTAAGATTTCTCGAAATCATGATGATTCACACATCTTCAAGCATATTAAATTTGTCGATCAGGGAAATGATTATCACTTTACAGAAAGGGTCCAAGTATTAAGACTAGAAGATTTTCAATCTTTATTGGAGCCCTATTTTATTATTGAAGATGTATTTGGTTCTTTAGATTTGCAGCCATTTATACTTGAAAAATCAGATCGTTTGATTATTATTGCAAGCAGAAAAAAATGAATTTTACTTTTATAATTTTAGGTCTAATTGCATCTGTCTTGAGTGGCGGTGTGATTGTGGGGTATTTTAATGCCACCAACAATAGTCAAATGATAAAATTGGCATTGGCTTTTAGTGGCGGATTTCTTCTGGCTATTATTTTTCAGCATTTATTACCTGATATATATCACGATGGAGCTGAGCAGGTTGGTATATTTATTCTTATTGGTTTCCTTGTTCAATTGATTTTAGAATATTTTTCTGGTGGTATTGAACATGGGCATGTTCACGTTCACAAAGGACAGTCATTGCCATGGGCTTTGTTTATTTCTTTGTCTGTTCATTCAATAATTGAAGGTCTTCCTCTTGGGAATCAATATGCAGGAATTGTAAGTGAACATCATCATGTACATGAATCATTATTTTGGGGAATAATATTTCACCAAATACCTGTGTCAATTGCCTTAATGACTTTATTGATGAATACGAAATTGAATCATTTAAAGTCGTGGTTATTTCTTTTGTTCTTTGGTATGATGACTCCAGTTGGTGCCTTAATTGGTCTTAAGTTTACACCAGAACAGTTTGGATTGGATTTACATATTATTCTTGCGGTAGTCGTAGGTATGTTTTTACATATTTCTACGACGATTATTTTTGAGACATCTGAAAATCATAAATTCAATTTGCTTAAGTTAGTGAGTATTTTAATAGGATGCGGACTCGCTATGACGTTATACTAACGAACTTGATAAAATGCTCTTTCACAAGTGATGTGTGGAATAAATGGCATCACCCTTCCCTTGTTTAATTAGTCATATGTAATTAAAAATCAAATGATTAGTTGTATTTTCGCTTTACACGTTCTTTTGCTATGAAATTATTTCTTCAATTTTCAATTACTTTGCTTTTGTTTCTTTCAATTTGCAATGATTCATTTTCCCAGAATTATAATTCAATATTTGGGATAGAAAACACGAATTGGAAAATGCCATTTTGTAATTTGGATATAGCTGATGTCAAGGAGCAAATGTCAGAAGTCGAAACCGTTATTAACGGATTGAATTATAAAAAGGTCGGAACAGTAACTCCTAATGGAGTCTTTTACGATTTAAATGGCTTTGATACCAATGGGTTTACTCGTGAGGATGTATCTTCCGGAAAGGCATGGTTTATGAGCACGATGGAAACGATTTTGGGGATGGATACTCTAGAGTTTTTAGTCATGGATTTATCTCTCAATATAGGTGACACATTCATGATTCACAAACCGTGGAACGATGTGATTACCTCAATCATTGATTCTGTATATTTTATTTCTGGGGTCAAACATGTTCAGACGGATTATCATTTTTGGGGGAGTAGTCAGCCGCTTACATTTATTGAGGGTATTGGTACCAATTATGGACTCTCTTACATGCACGATTCGTTTAACATGTGTCGTTGTTTGATATCAATTAATAAAGACTTTGATGAAGTCTATTCTAATAATAATTGTTTTCCACCCATGGTAGGAAATGAACATTTAATGGAGGATTTTAAGACATCTATTTTCCCGAATCCTGTATCTACTTATCTTACTGTAGAATCAAACCTTAAAAGCGTTCAAGATTATGCGATATATTCTATTCTGGGTGAAAAGGTAATGAGCGGAAGAATCAGCTCAAATAGAATCGATATTTCAGGTCTTCCATCTAGTTCATATATTTTAAGAATAGGTGATCAGTCCTTTAAATTATTTGTCACCAAATAACTTTCTGTTTTCAAATCTTAATTTTAGGTCAAAAAAAAACGGGGCATTCACCCCGCTTAGTTTTGTAAATATGAATTCATTTAAAAAGGCAAATCATCGCTTTTTTCACCATTTGAATCAGGTGTACTTGTTGCTGCCGTTTCTGGATTAAGATCCATTGCTCCAGCACCACCGGCAGGTATACCACTTCCTTGCCCCATTTTTTCTATTCTCCACGCATCAAGTGTGTTGAAGTATTTAACAACACCATCAGGGCTCGTCCACTCTCTCCCTCTTAAGTTAAAAGAAACCTCTACTTCATCTTCAACAGAGTATCCATCTAACATTGCACATTTGTCTTGAACGGATTGAAACATCACATCTTGAGGGTACATTGATGAGGTATCGGTAACCACGAATTCTCGTTTTTTAAATTTTTCACTTATTTCTTGAATATCATTAATGACTTTGATTTTTCCTTGGAACTTGTACATATTATTTATTATTAATTATTAAAAGAAAGCAAGGTCATCCATGCTTCCTCGAGTAGATTTCTTTTTAAAAGGTCTTGAGCTCTTTTGTGAATTTTTATTTCTAGTTGAACTGCGTCCTCTTCTAAAGATAAAAACAATTCACTTAATTCGAGCAATTTATATTCGTTAACATCAGTTTCATTTGGAAGTTCTTCAATTCCTGCCAATTGGCCCAAATCATTTCCTGTAAGTATCGAGCTATTTAATACGTCTTTTGGCAATGCTTCGAAGCCAATTCCACATGTCGTTATCGGCTTTTGAATTTCAAACATTGAATTTTTATCAGCTCGACAATACCAATTCCCTCCCATCCTTGAGACCAAATCAATCTTATGCTGGTCAATCATTTGTTTCTCATCGAGAAGGTCCTCTTGGATGTGAATACGAACTACTTCGCAGATGATTAGATTACCCGCACCTCCTTGCTGTCCCAACTCAATGACTTCATTCACTTTACATTCAAATTGAACAGGAGATTCTTTTACTCGAGGGGGGGCAATTAGTTCGGAGTCAAGTGGAGTAAATCCAGATTTTTCGAATTCACTAACATCTGATGGATATGGAGAGCTCGCTAAGCTCATTTGGTGGACCATATTATGGTTCACAACATTAATGACGGTCTCAGGAATATTTTTTACATTATTATAAGTATCCTTCGTTGTATTTGTTCTTCCAGATCTTGCAGGTGAAAAAATCATAATCGGAGGGTTTGCACTGAAGACATTAAAAAAACTAAATGGTGCCAAGTTCACATTACCATGCTCATCAATCGTAGATGCAAAAGCAATCGGTCTGGGACCGATTGAGCCAAGCAAATACCGATGTAATTTAGGTATTTCTATTTCTTTTGGATTAATTGATAACATAAGTGTAAAAATGTAAGTACAAAAATAATTCAATCATTCATTTGACCTATGTAAAATCACAATTTTTTATTCACAACATTCTAACTGAGTACATAATAGATTTCATTTAAGATTTGTAACTTTGATTTGTGAAGATGAGGTTAGTTTTCGGTCTAATTTGTACTCTGTTGTTATGGCAACAAAATTCTTGTTATGCTCAAAACGGGTATGATTCTAATGGTAAAAAAACAGGTAAATGGGTTTTTAAAGGAAAAGATCACCCCCTTTCAGGATATGCGACGACGAATAAGGTCGAGGAAGGCAATTTCATAAAGGGAAGAAAGGAAGGGATGTGGATTAAATACCACAAGGATGGAAAGACTATGAGGATAAAAGGACATTATTCTAATAACAGGCCATCAGGATTCTACATTCGTTATTATAAAAACGCCAAAAAATTTGAAGAAGCAAATTTCATTCAGGACAAATACAAGGGAGTTTACAACAGGTATTATAGTAATGGCAAATTGGCATATACCGGAAATTATAATAACAAGGGTGAAGAATCTGGTCTAATTAAGTACTATTTTAAAAATGGGAAAATCCAAATGGAATACATGGCAAAAGACGGAAAGCCATTCGGGAAGATTAAAAACTATTATAAAAATGGCTCATTGAAAAGTGAAATTATTCTTAATGGAGATGGCAAGAAAAAATCAACTATAAATCATGCTCCCTCTATCGAAAAACCTGATCAGATTATTGAAAAAAAACCAATAGGGCCGCCTGTAGTTAATAATCCAAATACACATGGTGTAGTTTTTGAGTTTTTTGGATATAACAAGGTTTATAATTTGAATGATGAAATTTGGATGGACGGAATATTTAAGAATGGAAAATTATGGGATGGTAAACTGTATGTTTATGATGAGGATGGTATTATTCAAAAAGTAAAAGTATTTAAAAAAGGAGTATACCATTCTGATGGTCAATTGTAGTTTGTCTCATACTTCTATTATTTTTGTAAGTAAAATTTAGATTCATCATGAAAGCATATGTTTTTCCAGGGCAAGGAGCTCAATTTTCAGGTATGGGAAAAGACCTATACGACAATTCTCAAATCGCCAGAGATTTATTTTTAAGGAGTAGGGACATACTCGGTTTTGATATACAAAAAATCATGTTTGAAGGCTCTGATGAGGAACTCAAGCAAACGAAAGTAACTCAACCCGCCATATTTTTACATTCAACAATTTTGGCAGCATGTCTTGGAGAGGCCTTTCAACCAGATATGGTTGCCGGACATTCTTTGGGCGAATTATCAGCTTTAGTGGCTAATAAAACATTGAGTTTCGAAGATGGTCTTTTACTCGTTTCAAAGAGAGCTTCAGCCATGCAAAAAGCATGTGAGCTAGAACCGTCAACCATGGCTGCTATTCTTGGGCTAGAAGATCATATGGTAGAAAAGGTTTGTTCAGAAATACCAGGAATTGTTGTTCCTGCAAACTATAATTGTCCAGGACAGTTGGTTATTTCCGGGTCTGTTTCGTCCGTAGAATTGGCTTGTGAGAAATTAAAAGAGGAAGGAGCACGAAGAGCTCTTGTTCTTCCCGTCGGTGGCGCATTTCATTCCCCTTTGATGGAGCCTGCGAGAGAAGAGCTTGCGGCGGCAATCGAAAACACCATGTTTAATAAACCCTTGTGTCCAGTGTATCAAAATGTGAATGCCTTGGCGGTTTCGAATCCAGATGATATAAAGAAAAACCTAGTGCTTCAGCTGACGGGAGCAGTACGCTGGACTCAAATTATGGAAAACATGATTAAGGATGGAGCGACCCACGTTATCGAGGTAGGTCCTGGTAGAGTATTGCAAGGTCTATTTAAGAAGGTCAATCGAGAATTAGAAACTGAAAGCGCTTCTATTTAGTTTTTGAGTTCGAGATCATAAGTTACTTTGCTAAGATAAAGTCCTTTGGCAGGAGCCGAGCCAGAAGCTTGTTGACGTTCTTTTGATTCAATTATTCTTTTGAATTCGTCAAGTTGAATTTTATTGAATCCAACATCTACGCATGTGCCAACAATGGCCCTAACCATGTTTCTTAAGAATCTGTTTGCTCTAATTTCAAAAGTTATTTGATTTCCCTTTTGAACCCATTTTGCATAATTCAGCTGACACATATGATTGTTAACATCTGTATGTATTTTTGCAAAAGAGGAGAAGTCTTTCGTTCCGATGAGCAGACTTGCGGCGGCATTCATTTTATCGAGATCTAACTTTTGATGAATATACCAGCTATGATTAGCAGTAAAGGGATTTTTTGAGGTATTGATTAAGTACTCATAACTTCTCTCTTTTGCACTAAACCTAGCATGAACATCAATGGAAACCTCATAAATGTTTTGAATACAAATATCCCTTGGAAGCATTTTATTCAGTTTGTATTTGATTTCAGATTTGTTAATGGCTTTTTCACACTCCCAATGAAAATAATACTCTTTGGCATGAACGCCTGCATCTGTTCTTCCACAACCTACAATACTCATCTCCTTCAATGAATGAATTTTCGAAAGATCCTTTTCTATAGTTTCTTGAATACTAATTTGTTTGGGTTGTTTCTGCCAGCCAAAGTAAGAAGTTCCATCGTAAGAAATTTTAAAGAAATATCGTTTCATGATTCACTGCGCTTATTGTAGGAACTTGATTTTTCTATTCGTCTTTCTTTAAAAAGGGATAGTTTGAGTTTTCTAAATTGATTTCAAAAACGTCGTAGCTAAAATAGCCATCAAAATTATAGATTCCTGAAATCACGCCTTTATTGAGCTCGGGATAGTATTGAAAATGGGTATCATCATTTACCGTATTTATTTCTGCTCCCATATTTATTGGTGCGCTCCATTTTCCATTTGTGTTTTCACAATAGTATACATCATATCCTCCCATTCCTGGCAGAGCATCACTGCTAAAAAATAGATATTTTCCATCTCCAGTAACAAAAGGTGTAGTTTCTCTACCGAGTGTATTTAAAGAAGTTTCTGACTTGGCAATACCCCAACGATCATCAATTCGTTGTATAGAATAAATATCTGTAAGGCTTCGATCTCCCTTTCGGTCCGTGATAAAATACATGGTTTGCGTATAAGATTCATCCTCATCAAAAAGACTGTCTGTTATCGTAGCTGCGCCCTCAAAATAGCTGGTGTTTATGGTTTCATTTATTATCGGGTCTACATACCATGAGCTGTCTTCTTCATCTACTTCAAATTCATAAATTTCTGAGCTTGAAGTTGTTTTTTCAGAGGATGCGGAGGTGTTAACGGTAATTAATCCATACATACCATTTCTAGAGATGAAATTCAATGCATCAAATCCTTCAGTGTTATAATCTTCCATCCATTCTGTATTTAAAACCCAGTTATTGCTTTTTTCATCCCAATCGGCCATGTACATATCTTCAAAAAACTTTTGATCATCAGGATTCATATTGTTCCCAGTTGTTTCAGGTTGTCTTGCTGTAAAATATAATCGCTTGCCACCATAAACCAGGATGGCTCCATACTCTTCATATTTTGAGTTGATTTTTCTTGAAAAAGGTTTACGTAGGTTTACGACTCCGTTTTTGTTTTCGTTTTTTACAAAGTCACATTGTTGAATGAGAATATCTAAGTCATAGTCTTTGGAAAATCTTTTGCCAAATATTTCTCTTGATTTTACGTAATACGTCTTGGCTGAATCTATCTTATTTAATGTGTGATTAATTCTACCAAGCATGTAATAAAGCTCTCCATCACCTTTATCTCCCGCTAGCTTCAAAGCGGAAATAATATTTTCTTCAGCACTGAGATAACTCTTTAAATAGAATTGAGACATGGCCAAATGATAATTGGCTTTCCATGAATTTGGGTTTTTCATTTTAGCTCTCTTGAATGTAAACATCGCCTCGCTCGTTCGACCCGCATAAAACAACTCATTACCGTTGCCAATGAGTTTTTTACACATGATTTTATCAAAAAAGCCTACTTTCGATTGACCCAATACTTGCATTTGAATAAAAAAAGTAAAGCAAAATAAAATGAGCTTATTAGAATAAGATAAATAGTTTTTGGGACGAATAGTTTTTGACATGATGTAAAAATATCATTTTTCTACTTTAATCACAATAGACATCAAGGTGTTGGAGTAAGATTTTATCAAAAAAAAAGGCCTTAAAAAAGGCCTTTACATAATTGAATGTTTTTTGTTACAGATTGAATGCCTCTTTAACAGCCGAAACGTAGTCTGTATCTTCCCATGGGAATAACTTGACGGTTATGTTTTTTGTTTGTCCGGCTGCGTCTTTAAATTCTTTATTAATTGTTTCGCATGTTCTTCCCATGTGACCATATGCCGCAGTTTCGGAGTAAATAGGTGTTCTTAAACTGAATCGTGTTTCAATTGCATAAGGCCTCATGTCAAAAATGGCTTCTAATTTTCTAGCGATTTCTCCATCCGTTAATCCTATTTTAGACGTGCCGTAGGTATCTACATAAAGTCCCATAGGCTTTGCAACTCCAATGGCATAAGCAACTTGAACAAGAATTTCATCACATAGTCCAGCAGCTACCGCATTTTTAGCAATATGTCTTGTTGCATATGCAGCCGACCTGTCTACCTTTGAAGGGTCTTTTCCGGAAAATGCACCTCCACCATGAGCTCCTTTTCCACCATAGGTATCTACTATGATTTTTCTTCCCGTTAAACCAGTGTCACCATGCGGGCCACCAATAACAAATATTCCCGTAGGATTTACGTGATACGTGATTTGATCATTAAATAAATCTTGAATATGCTTTGGTAATTTTGCTTTAACTCTTGGAATTAGAATTTCAATAACATCACGTTTTATTTTTTCGAGCATGGCCTGTTCACCACCAAAATCATCGTGTTGGGTTGAAAGAACAATGGCATCAATTCTAATGGGCTTGTTTTCATCTGAATATTCTATGGTAACCTGTGATTTTGAATCAGGTCTCAAATACGTAATATCATTGTTTTCTCTTCTTAAAGCCGCGAGTTCCTTTAAAAGTAAATGAGAAATTTCTAGAGGCAGTGGCATATAGCTCTCAGTCTCATTTGTCGCATATCCAAACATCATTCCTTGATCGCCAGCACCTTGTTCCTCTTTATCTTTTCTTTCAACACCTTGATTGATATCAGGAGATTGCTCATGAATTGCAGAAAATACTCCACAAGAATTTCCATCAAACATGTATTCACTTTTCGTGTATCCAATTTTGTTGATTACATCTCTTGCTATCTTTTGCACGTCTAAATAAGTCTTTGATTTAACTTCTCCTGCAAGAACTACCTGGCCGGTTGTAACTAGGGTTTCACAAGCTACTTTTGATTCAGGATCAAAGGCTAGAAAGTTATCAATTAATGCATCCGAGATTTGATCGGCAACTTTATCTGGGTGTCCTTCTGAAACGGATTCAGAAGTAAATAAATAAGACATATTTTTTTTGTTTAAGACTGCAAATCTAATAAAAACAGACCTTAATGAGGGAAAAATTTAGTTTTATTCGCTACCATTCTACGAAGTAGCGGATTTGGTCGGTATCGATCTTCTCCATAATAGTCAAAAAGATGTTGCAGTTGGTCCAAGATTTCTTTATGCCCCAATTCATCCACCCATGTTAAAAGCCCTTTCGGATAATTTACTCCTTTTGTCATTGCGAGATCAATATCAACAGGAGAGCCAACATTCATGAAAACAGCATCAATGGCTTCATTGATTAACATACATCTAACTCGATCCAATATGTAATTCCCTAATACTCTATCTTTATTTGCCTCTTTGTTCGATTTCGGCTCTTTGTAGTTATAATAACCACGTCCTGATTTTCTTCCTAAAAATCCTGCTTCAGCGTATCGTTTCTGAGTAAAAGAGGGTTTAAATCTTGAGTCATAGTAAAAAGCTTTAAAAACGGATTCAGTTACCGCGTAATTTACATCATTACCGATATAATCCATCAATGTAAAGGGTCCCATCTTAAACCCACCTAACTCTGTTAGCGCCCAATCAATTGTTGCGAAGTCTGCGATACCTTCTTCATAAATACGAAGGGCTTCACCGTAAAATGGGCGTGCAACTCGATTAACAATAAAGCCTGGTGTATCTTTACATGTTACTACGGTTTTTTTCCAGTTTTTAATCAGTTCAACAGCGCTATTTAGGGTTTCCTCATCGGTTTGCACAGCCGGTATGATTTCAACTAGAGGCATGAGCGGTGCTGGATTAAAAAAGTGTATTCCAATGCAACGATTGGCTTTATTTAAAGCTGAACCTATTGACGCTATGGATAATGAGGAAGTGTTCGAGGCTAGAATACAAGATTCGTTTACTAATGATTCCACAGCCTTAAACACTTCATGTTTGATACCAATATTTTCAACAATTGCCTCAATTACTAAATCAGAATCAGACAGTTGTTTTAATTCTGATGTGAACCTGATTCTGTTGAGTATTGCTATTTTATCTTCTGATGTAATTCTCTCTTTTTCACAAAGACGGCTTAATATTTTGTCCAATCCGGCTTTCGCTTTTTCTAATTGCAACGTTTCTTTATCCACCACCACCACCTCATGTCCATTTTGTGAAGCGATTTGAGCAATTCCACATCCCATGGTGCCTGCTCCAATTATTCCAATTTTACTAATCATTTTCCTTTGAATTTGGCTTTTCTTTTTTCAAGAAATGCTTGTACACCTTCTTGAAAATCTTCTGTTTTACCCGCCTCAGTTTGAAGCTTTTCTTCTAGGTTGAGTTGTTCCTCTAATGTGTTATCTAGACTTTGATTAACCGCTTTTTTGGTTAAACCAAAGGCCCTTGTAGGCATCAGTGCCATTTTCTCCGCAATTTTTAATATGAAATCCTCAAACTCTTCCTCTGAAATGCATTTATAAATCATATTGAGTTCTTCTGCCTCTTTTGCTGATATTTTATCTCCAGTAAACATTAAAGCCAGGGCTTTTTGGACGCCAATTATTCTCGGCAGGAAATAAGTGCCTCCTGAATCAGGAATCAATCCGATTTTAGAAAAAGCTTGAATAAACGATGCGTTTTCTTGAGCAATGGTGAGATCACAGGCCAAAGCAATATTCGCCCCAGCTCCTGCCGCAACTCCGTTAACAGCAGCAATTACTGGCTTTTCTAGTGATCTTATTTTTAATATAATAGGGTTGTAATGGTCTCTAACGATGGATTCAAGTTCAGGCCCATTGGGGTCCGTAGCTTCTGAAAGATCTTGTCCTGCGCAAAAAGCCTTTCCTGATCCAGTGATAATGATGGTTCTAATTTCATCATTTTGAGCACAATAATCCAGTTCTTTTTGCAAGGAAAATGCCATGGCTTGATTAAATGAATTATAGACTTCGGGTCGGTTTAGCGTGATCTTAAACACACCATTATTTAGGGAAGTTATCAGTTCCATTCTTTTGTAATACTAATTTTTATTCTACTAATTTACTTTATATAACTTATTCATACCGGAAATACGCTCTTGAATTACTTTTCGGAGTTCAAGGGGTTCAACGATTTCAATTTCACCTCCATAGCTTAATATTGTTCGAATAAGTTCTTCTGAAATAAGCAAAGTCAAGACAAAAAGGGTGAACTCCTTTGTTTCTTCTTCTATTTCTTGAGATTCATGTATGGGTTGACTGCTAATATATCTTGCTGCAATGGTGTTTGCCTTGAGAATAATTTTACTTGACTTGCCTTTGTATGATGTTATTCCCATCGAATGTTTAAAATAGTTTTCAGCATCAAAGTCACCAGGGTAATGGGTTTCCTCTTCAAGTATTTTCGGAGTATCCATTCTATCTAGGGCATAAGTTCTAATTTCTTTTTGTTTTGCATCGAATGATATGAGATACCATCTGTTTCTATATTCTTTTAAAAAGAGAGGAGAAACTTTTCTCGGTTTTTCTTCAGCCTTGATGTAGCTTGTATATAAAAACCATATCTGTTTTTTACGTTGAATGGCTTCTAGTAAGATAGGTAAGAATTCATTACCGCCAATTGAGGTAGCCGATTCAAATTGAATGTATTGACTTATTTCGTTTTCTGATGTGCCTACAGAGATTCTATCGACGATTTTGTCAATGGCATTTCCAAATTCTTTGAAGAAGGGTGCGTCTTTAAATTGATGCAAGGTATCCACAGCATATTTAATTGAATGCAGCTCATCTTCAGTTAATGGGATGTCATTAATGCTGTAGTTAGTATCTTCATAGAAATAGCCTCGTTCTCTTTTGCTGTATTTGATTGGTGCATCGTGTTCCATTTTCATGTTGAACAGATCTTTTTCTATAGTGCTATCACATATATGTTCTCCGCTAATAGAGCCATATAACGACTCTTCACAAGCTTCTCTAAGTTCTTTCTTTGAAGGGAATGGTCTGTATTTGTTCCGTAACATTTTATCTATGATACGGAATCGGATCAATGCATTCTTAATATGTGGCATTTAGATTTTAACTTCTTTTTTTTGATAACCAAATAGTTCATAAAATTTAATCGCTTTTCCAACAGATTCCGGAACGTCTTCTTCCCAGCTAGAGGCTCCTGCTTTTATTTTGGATAAGACATCGTCTGACATTATGTGTAACAGTTTAGGGTTAAATTCCTTAATCTCTATTATTTTATCGTTGTCTCTCATGTAATTTAACAATCCAATAAGATTAGGCGCAATTTCTATATTGTTCAAGTCATAAATCTCACCATCTTCAACATTGAAAGCAGGATATACATAAATCTTCATGTGGTGACCAAACCCTCTTCCGAAAGCCTCCAAAAGCCCACCGGGTAGATTTCCATAATATTTCTCCTCAAAAATGGTATTTAAATTATAAACACCGAGAATCACACCAATCAATTTTCCTTTGGCTATAGGCGCTAGGTATTCTACCATTTTATAGTGCTTGAGATAATTAGAAACCATTACGGTGTATCCCAAAGAGCTTAGTAAATCAGCCCTATCAATGAAGTCTTGCACTAATATTTTCCCGTCGGCTGTTAGGTCTTTTAAGGTCAATTCAAAAACGACTGAGACGTCTTCCTCTTCCACATCATTTTCTTCCATAAATGCTTTACGACCATTTTCAATCATATCAATATGGACCTTTGTTACGGGTCGAAATCTTCCTCTTGTGAGCAATATGTTCTTTTTGTAAAGGGCAGTAGTCGGTTGTAAAACATTTTTAGATAAATCAAACATAGTGGAATCCGTTATGCCTCTTTTTACCAAGTTTAATGCGATTACTCGATTATCTACGTTCTCAAAATCTGGTCCCTTGATACTGAGCATATCGATTTCTATTCGATCTCTAGGAATTCGATGGATCAAATTGTTTAGAAATTCCTCAATGTTTTCATGTTTATGATAGCAAGAATATATAAGATTAACACCTAAGATACCTAAAGCTTCTTGCTGTCCTCTATGACTATTGTCATGCATTTTCACATGCAATACGATATTATTTGGTTTACTTCCTGGTTTTAATTGGAAACGAATACCTACCCAGCCTTTACCTTGATTTGTTTTATGATAGTTTAAGGATTCTACCGTATTACAAAAGGCAAAAAACTTAGACTCTTTGTATTTATCAGGAAGGGTTGTTTTCAGATTCTCAAATTCAGTATCGAGCATCGTTTGAAGCCGTTCTTCACAAACATATCTTTTTGCTTTTCCATACATGGAATCCGACACTTTCATGTCATAAGCAGAATGTGTGAATGCGATTGTTCCCGAACTCCCTCCAGCTTTAAAAAAATTTGCAGCAACTTCTTGTCCAGCACCAATCTCCGCAAAGCACCCATAAATGTCCGTTTGAAGATTGATTTTTAAGGCCTTTTCTTCTGTTGTTAAATGTCTTGTTGTATTTTCCATAATTAATTGAAGGGATCCTTAAAATTAGGATTATTAATGAAAGTGGTATCGGTTAAGGTCAATAAGAATTTTTTAAGTAGAACTTTTTCCTGAGCATCTAATTGAACTCCACCTTGACTGGCATATTCAATTAATGGATCAATGGTTGGAGAAGTATGAACCCCAGATGAGTAATGCTCAATGACTTCATCGAGTGTAGTAAACCTTCCGTCATGCATGTATGGAGCAGTCAGTTCAATATTTCGAAGACTTGGAACCTTAAATTTCCCATCATCATTAGGGTTATTGGTAACTAGAGATCTTCCTAAATCAGAAAAAGTGTTGTCTAATCCGTTATTACTGAATTTTTTCACCCTCATTAAAGGTCCGTTATGACAATGAAAACAATCCGCTCCATTTAAGCTTTTAAATAAATCGTATCCCGCCCATTCTTCTACTTCAATACTTTGCAGAATATTGTTTTCATTAGATGAAAGAGGAATGTTGTACTCATATTTATACATCACATCAAATTTTGAACTTGAAGAGATAATCGTTCTAAGAAATTGTGCAATTGCCTTTGACACCTTAGTGGCATCAATGCCTTCCTCGCCAAAAGCTCTGAAAAAATGGTTTCTATAAAAAAGGTCAGCACTTAATTTATCTACAGCCTCTTGCCATTCTTGATGCATTTCAATAGGGTTTGGAACAGGTTCAAGAATTTGAGCTTCTAGTGAGCTTTCTCGACCATCCCAAAAGAAAAAATCTTCCCATCCCAAGTTAAATAAAGGCATCGCATTTCTAGTACCAGAAATCCCATCAATTCCAACAGAGTATTGTGAGCTTTCTGCAAAGGCATTTTCGGGTAAATGACAACTTGCACAATTCATTGTATTATCACCACTTAATCTTTTTTCATAAAAAAGAAACCTGCCTAATTCAATACCTTCCTCTGTCATCGGGTTATTTGAAGGAATGACCATGCTCGGAAAATGAGATGGTGTGGACATTGAATATGGGGTTGGGGTATACACCTCATCCTTGTTGCATGATAGGCATATACCAAGAAATATAAATATATAAATGGAATGTTTCATGGTTAGGGAGTTAAGGCAATCATGAAATTGTTTTTAACCTTCTCGGCCAAAACGATTTGACCACTTCCTGTGTGGGTAAGGAATTCGGTTTTTAAATCAATACTTGACTCGGCGTTTTTAAGAAATTCAGCCATATCTAAAGACCATTCTAATTTGTGTCCATCAGTCGTAGGGGTCCAATTAAGGTCATTAAAATTAAAATCCTCCATGAATTCATCGGTTCCAATGTGAAAACTAAAGTTGTGATTAAAGTTTTCTCCTGAAGACAGGGTATCAACTTTTCCTTCGATACTAATAAAAATATACCCAGTATTCCATCCCCAATGCATTAATCCAGCATTACTGATATTTAAAGGGCTTTCATTTGGAAATAAAGAGGGGTCTGCATGATTGATACTAGAATCCAAACCTACTTTTCCAAAAATCGATTGGAATTTAGTGTAATCACCAGAAGTGCTAAAAAGGTGATTTGTACTGTTTCTATAGTCGTACAACGACGCTCCATTCAAGGTGTCTTGTCCATTCGTTAAATCTGACAAATAAAATTTCAAATCTGTAAATTTTACAGTATACCCTTCATCTGTTTGATATGAAGAGTCCAGATAAAAGCCTTGAGTTCCATAGCTTGGATTAATTTTTATTTGTAATTCATCTAATGGATAAGTACAGCTACCATCATCAGTATTCGCATTTTTGTTATAGTTATCCGCTTGCGGATCAGTACACCCTTCTTTCTTACATGAAAATGTAAAAATCGAGAAAATAAAAAGTAACGTTATTAATCGAATCATTCTTAACAAAATTAAGCTAAAATTCTCGTAAATTCCTATTTTTATGGGCATAGATTAGGACTTGAGTATGCTGTCAACAATTAATAGAGAAAAGTATCCCTTATTTGTTTTAAGTGCTTCTGCAGGAAGTGGTAAAACGTATCAATTGGTATTACAATACTTATCCATAGTACTCAAAACAAAATCACCAAATAAATTTAAAGGAATCGTAGCCATTACATTTACCAATAAGGCTTCCCTTGAAATGAAAACAAGGATTATTGATGCTTTGTTCAAGTTGGCTAAGTATAAGTCTCCTAGCGAAGATAAAAATACAGCAGAAATAATTATTGAGTTAAAGAAACTGGTTAAGATTGATGAAAAGGAAATTGTAAAACGAAGTGGGAACGTATTAAAATCGATCCTTCATGGATATGAAAATTTTAATGTGTCGACAATTGATAAATTTAATTTACGCTTAATCAAATCTTTTTCAAATGATTTAGATTTACCAAATGAATTTGAGGTTTCCCTCAATGAAAATGAAGTTCTTGAAGAAGTTGTCGATTTACTCCTAAATTCTATTGGTGAAAATGGTAATAAGGATTTAACAAAGTTGGTTCAAGAATATGCCAAGTCAAATTTTAGAGATGGTAATCAATGGAATTTCAAACGACAGTTAATGTCATTTGCCTCTTCATTGAATAAGGAGAAAAACCAAGGTTTTATAAAGACGCTAATGGATATTTCCTTTGATAAAAAGGAATACAATAAGATTCAAAATAGGATTGACCAATTAAATGAGGTGTTTAAACCCAAAGTCGAGCAATTTTCAGGCGCGTTTCATGCCCAACGAATCAACGAAGTGGATCTTCCTTATAAGGGTCAGACATATAATGCCCTCGTAAAGATCGCCAAATTGACCAAATGTCCCATGCACAATAATGAGAAAGGGATTCTTTCAACAAGGCTAATAAATTATTGTGAAGAAGAAGGAGATACTCAGGCTTTAAATCGAAATTTAAAGGATTTACTTTTGGAAATCCATAAGTGCTACTTAGAAATTTCTTCTGAAATGACCTTACTTGTGAAATATAAAGCCAACTTCTTTAATATGGCATTATTGAGGTACGTTTTTGATTCATTGGCAGAGCACAAGGAGAAAAATAAAATAATTAGAATTTCAGAGTTTAATGCCCTGATAGGAAATCTTGTTCAGAAAGAAGAAGCACCTTATATATATGAGAGATTTGGTGTAAAATACGAGCATTTTTTATTAGATGAATTTCAAGATACATCTCGCTTACAGTGGTTAAACCTGCTGCCTTTACTCAGAGAATCATTGAGTAATAAAAAAGAGAATTTAATCGTTGGAGATCCAAAACAATCTATTTATAGGTTTAATAACGGTTTGGCTGAACAATTTGTCAGCTTACCTGAAATATATAATCCTGAAGAAGATGAGTATGTAGCTGAAGTGTCACGGTTTTTTAATCAAATGGGGATTAAGAAACCATTGGTTGATAATTATAGGTCATGTTCTGAAGTTGTTCTATTTAATGAGAAGATATTTACTGATTTCAGTAGTAAACTCGATAATAAATTCGAAAAGTTTTATGACTCCGTAGCTCAAAATCCAATTTCAAGCAAACAAGGTTTTGTTCGCGTGGTTTCTGAAAAGCAGAAGAGGGATCTTGATCAAATGGTCACAGATATATCAGCAATCATAAAGAAATCAGAAACGGAAAATTTCGATCTTGGTGATATCTGTATTTTAACAGCTAAAAATGATTTGAGTGTTAAAATTGCTAATGAACTTACAAAAAAAGGTGTTTCAGTTTTTTCTCAGGAATCCTTGCTCATTTCGAAAAACATTCAAGTACGACTCCTTCTTTCTTATTTGAAATGGAGAATGCGTCCGACTATGGATACTGCCAAAAGACAGTTTGGGGAATTGTTTTTTAGGATGCAAGAAAATGTTGATGATCGTTATTTTGACTTCATTGTTGAGAAAGTAATCCCACCTGGTTATTCGATTAAGGTTTTTAACGACAAAGCATTTTTAGATGAGTTTTTTAAGGGGCGGGATTCGTTTTTTAAGCCTTTTGAAAATATTTATGAGCTCGCTCTTCAATTTCTGAACATGATGTCGTGGACAGATGTCAACAATCCATTTTTACATCAATTTTTGGATTTGGTCTTTCAGTTTCAAAATAATCGTCAGTCAGATCTTTCCAAGTTTCTAGAATATTACGAAGAAAATAAGTCATCATTTGCTTTAAAAATGCCGGATACTAAAAACGCAGTGCAGATTATGACAATTCATAAAGCGAAAGGTTTGGAATTTCCAATTGTTATAATTCCCGAGATGGACTTTGGCTTATCTTTAAGAAGTGATTCCAAATTCTTTGTGAAAACCGAGGATAAAATACTCTATACGAATTTATCAGAAACGAGTCTAATTGAGGACATCAACTCTAAGGCAGAGGATGAAAAGAATCTCATTCTTTTGGATAAGTTGAATATGCTTTATGTTGCATTTACAAGAGCTGAAAGGCGGTTGTATATCTTTAATCGATATGAGGGCAAGTCTAGTCTTGGAGCAATGTTTCACGATTGTTTGAAAAATGCTTTTGAACTTAATAAAGACGATAAAAGTCTGGAGTATATTTCAGGATCAGAGGTAAATAAATTTATGGGAACGGTATCAAAGCCTAAAGGAGATACTGATTTTTATATTCCTGAAGATATTGAAATTGACAGCTCAATGGTGAAGCTCATTTTAGATGATGATTCCGATGAAGATTATAGCACTCAGGAAGAAAGGTTATTTGGGATTTATTTCCATCAATTTATGGCTGAAATCAATGACTCCTCAGAAATGTCCGAGGTACTAAGCCGTTATCAATCGAACGATGCCATTGACACTTCAATCCTTCTAAAAATGAAAGATGCTGCTCAGTTGTTTTTTGAAATAGCGAATAATAAAGGGTTTTTTGAAGAATCTGTTAAAGTCTATAATGAACAGTCAATTTTAATAAATGGTGCCAACACCTTACGTCCAGATAAAATAATCGAAAGAAGAGACGATGTGATCGTAGTTGATTTTAAAACCGGCAGTGCCTCACCCAAGCATAATGAGCAAGTTTGGAACTATAAGTCCGTTCTGGAGGATGTTTTTGATAAACCCGTTAAATCTATTTTGTATTATACTCAACAAAATCAATTAATCGAGATTTGATTTTTTAGTTTTATTACACATTTTTAGAAAAGTGTAAATTATTGGGTGTGGAATATCTCGTGTTGATGAAATTTGGGGACAAAATGCACAGCTAACAAAGAAATCACTTTTCCTTAAACTAATGATTTCAGGGTCTTCAAATTGATTAACCGCTTCGATGTCTACAAGGCCGAGTTCAAGCTGTTCAACCAGTTGGGGATAAAGGCTGTACCTCGATGAAGAGAGTTCTACATTGTTGAAGTTTTCATAAAGCTGATGAAATGTTTTGCTTCTTGGTTCAATGGTAATTCTTTCAAAACTACTTCCGGAAATCAAGTTTTCACTGATTAATTTCTCTTGTTGAGAAAGCAACTGATTCTGTGTGATAAGGTGTTCTAGAAAAATTTTAAACCCCTCACCCGTTATCAATACCGGTATATTCTTGTTTGAGATTTTTTTAAAAATTCCATTTAAATAGAAAGGGTTTTCAATCGGTCCTGGGGCAACCCAGATACCATCATACTGATTAAAGTAACCTTCTTTGTGTTTAAGAGCTTCACTTATTTTTATCCAATAATAATTGAGTTCAACTTCAAGGAATTCGGAAGAATGGTCAAGAGATAAATTTGTAGCATGGTGAGCATTAAAGGTAAAATTATAATCTCCTATAATAGCTATTTTGAGTGCCTCACTCATTTATTTGTTTTTGAACTATCTCTTAAACCAAGATGTAAATTTGGCATTTGTAATGTCTAGTGACTCTTCTTGGCTCGTTTGGGCGTTAAACCTCCAAACTTTACAGGTAAAATTACATTCAAATAAGGAATAGTCACCTGTATTGTCAGAAGCTTGACTTAAAATGTTAAATGTTGCCTCTTGACCAGGATCCGTTTCTCTAGAGAGCCAAGTAATTCCATTGTTGTCAATATATTCAATTTCAATTCCATTAAGTCCATCGTCAGAAAAACTTATAGGGCTTAATGTTGCATCTTGATGATAATCATTAAACATAGATACGGTAGGTTGAGAATTGGCAGCAGCATCCCATTCTAATGTCCCGTAGTTCACTGTTACCGCTTGAGGATAATAAAAAGATTTTATTTTAGAACCGTATGTTTTTTTAGAAGGCGTGGGTGATGGGTTGATATCTTCAACGTTCACGTCTACGGAGCCGTATCCTTGAACATTTTGTGTAAATTCTACTTGAGTTCCGTTTACGAAACCAACAAAGTAACAATTTAAATCTACCGTATTTACTGGTGGAGGAATCACCTCATGTTCGATGCATGAGGAGGTAAATAAAATCACCAAAAATAAAAATGGATATATGCTTTTAGTTTTCATGAGAAAAAAAATCTTTAATACAATCTATAAATATAACCTTTAAACGAAAATTATCCTAAAAAGATGCTTTTTTTGATGCTTTTTTATGGAAATCATAGAATATATTCCATGTTTCTTCTTTCGAAATCTGACAACCTTGAGTAACTAATTTGTGGATTTCATCAGTAACTTTTTCACCTAATTGCTTGGTTGAGGAATACAATTCCCAGGAATTATGATGGTTATTTAATAGTTCTGGAATCAAATTTTCATTTTTAAAAGCGAAAGTTGGTTCAGTACTTTTTATTAATATGAGGTTCATGTTATCCTTATTTATTCTAAAAATAGAATAGACTTTGTCGGAAACATAGCTTAAATATTTAATTTTTGAGTAGACTTTTGCTAAGACGGTATCACTAAAAATTTCTACAATTTGAATGGCTTTTTCCTTATTATCGAGATTCATTTTCCTCCACGATTCATCATCTATCCCTTGAACAACGAGGAATTGAGTAAAATCTTCTGATAATACGTTCAATTCTTCTTCTGTCAACATGCGGTACCTCATTACCAAATAGTAGGTTTGACTTCAATCGTCAAATCAGACAGCTCATCAAGCTGACCAATAGTCACGGCTTGCTCTAGCTGAAAGCTGTATGAGCCTTTACAGAATCTTCGTTGTCTAAATTTAAGCTTATGATCAATGTAAGTACCGGATTTGGAACCGATCCATTCTCCATTGGGTTTGGCCATTTTGATCTCAACAGGAGTTTTTCCTAAAATTGATTTGGATTTGGAAAGCTTTTTACAATCGGGTCCCTTGGTTGTAATGTAAAGCCAGATATTGTTGTAGGCATAATCAGTGGTGCTTCTTAGGGTAAATATCACATCATAGGTTGTTGTATCCCCAGGAAAGTCTACTTTAAATATTGGTTTTTCATTTTGCTTCCAAGTGTTGTTACTAAACTTATGGGTGTGCATGTATAGGGTATCATCCGTACAGGATTGCAAAGCGAAAAGGATAGCCAATAAAGAGATAAAAAAAATATTTTGTTTTTTTTTGCGCATCTAATTGCTCTTGTTTGGTTTTTTACCCTTGTATTTTTTCTTTGTTTTCTTTTTCTTGAATTTACTTTCGAACCTACTCACACTGTCCTGTCCTACTACATTTGAGTATCCTACATCTTCGCTCACAAGCTCTTTTTGAATTTCATAATCTGCCAAATTACTTGGTGTTTTTCCATTCCTATTCATTTCAATAATTTCCTTCACTCGGTCAGGAGATAAAGAGTAAAGTTCACTTTCTCCAGGATAGGCATACCACATTGTTTTCCTGAATACGTCTGTTTTGAAGTGATAAGCATTCCCTTTTTGTGTTTTTAATTTTATATCAGTTTTAGGAAACTCGCTTAGCCCTTCCAAATACATATCAAGTTCATAATTTAAACAACATTTTAATCTGCCACATTGACCTGCTAATTTTTGAGGATTCAAAGACAGTTGTTGGTAGCGTGCTGCTGAGGTGGAAACACTCCTGAAGTCTGAAAGCCAAGTAGAACAGCACAATTCTCTTCCGCAAGATCCTATTCCCCCTAGTCGAGCAGATTCTTGTCTTGCGCCAATTTGTTTCATTTCAATTCGAATTCTGAACTCGCCTGCCATGTCTTTTATCAATTGGCGAAAATCAACCCTTCCTTCTGCGGTATAATAAAACGTTGCCTTTGATAAGTCTCCCTGATATTCTACATCTGATATTTTCATTTGTAAATTCAGATTCAAAGCAAGCGTTCTAGACTTGTACATGAGATCTTTTTCTTTGTCTCTGGCCTTAATCCAGAGGTCCATATCCTTTTGTTCAGCGATCCGAATTACTTTTTTCGCCTCAAGGGGTTTGAAGTTTTTTCTTTTTTTTGCTACTTGTATTTTTGCCAGTTCTCCGCTAACAGATACGACTCCTACATCATACCCTTTTATGGCGTCAACCACAATAACATCGCCAGCTTGTAGCTTTTTGTCCAAAGTGTTTCTGTAGAAATCCTTTCTGGAGTTTTTAAAACGTACTTCAATAATGTTATACGGCTTTTGGCCGCTGGGCAACTCAATATTAGAGAGCCAATCATATACTTCTAGTTTATTACAGCCGCTTGTATTGCAAGTCCCATTCATCTTACAACCACCGGATTTCCCATTCCCACTACTACAAGAATTACAACTCATTTTTTTTTTGTTTAAAAATATAAATATTTAAGGAATTATGCTTTATGAAGGAATCTCATAGATTGAAAACACATCAGTGTAAATAGAATTTTGGGATTTGCATTTCGATCGAGTTGATAATAGGCATCGTCTATGGATTTCATGAATTCTCTAATATTATTTCCATTAATAAAAGGTGAAAATTTCTTTAAAAAAGAAAGTTCACTTTCAGAGAGCTTTACCTTTTCAGCGTTTCCATAATTTTTAATGATACATTGGCGAAGCATATGAGAACAGTATATTAGAAACATTTTTTGGCGCTCTTTTCCTACTTGTGCCATGCCTTCTGCCCAATTCATCATTTCTAACACGTTTTTTTTGTAGCTCGATCTCATTAGGCCAATAAAATTATCGCAGAGAGATCCTTCTTGCTCGTCTAAATTAATGAGCTCTTCAGCTTTGATTATATTTCCTTCGGAAAATGAGGCGATAGACTCTGATTGCTTCTGGTCGAGATGATATTTCGTTTTTAAATGCAATTTAAGAGAAGCATTATCTACTCTATTTAAATGAAGCATTTGACAACGGGATTTTATTGTGTCGAGTAAGTTTTCACTGTCTTGACTTACCAAAATAAAGATGGTTTTACTTGTTGGCTCCTCTAAAATCTTGAGAATTTTATTTGAACATTGCGAATTCATTTGTTCAGCCATCCAAATAATCGTGATCTTATATCCACCTTCGTAAGATTTTAGACTTAGTTTTCTTTGAATCTCAGCACTTTCATAAACAGAAATAATGGGCTGACGTCTTTTGATATCTATAGCTTGCGTCCAGTCCAACAAGGTGAAGTACGAGTTTTTTTTTATTTGTTCTCTCCAGTGAGAAAGAAAAGGATTTGAAGTATTACTTTCAATTTGTACAGTTGGAAAGCTAAAGTGTAGATCGGGATGCTGCAATTCATTAATTTTCAAACAAGATGAGCAGGTGCCACAGCTGTCACTCTCTTTTTTTTCCAAACAAAGTACATATTGAGCATAAGCAATACTTAAACCCAAGGTTCCGTATCCTAAATCACCGGAAAACAGTTGAGCGTGGCTGACTTTGTTTTTTTGAACTCCTTGAATCAGCTTTTCCTTAATATTCTGCTGACCAATAACGTCTTTGAATTGCATAAATCAAATTTACTAATGTTTTCTAGTATTGAAATCAAAAAGAAGATATAAATTAGCTTAAAAAAACATGAAATTACTGATCTTCATTTCCTTTGCCATTATTTGCTACTCATCCCATAGTCAAAAGGCTGTGGTTCAGGAAGAAAATTTTAATTTTTCAGCGTCTTCGAATGTGAATTCTCTATCGGTTGAGATTCCTTATGCTCAAAAAGATTTTGTGGATAGTAGGTTGAAAAAACTTCTTAAAGGTTGGGGGAAGCATAAAGAGAGTAAAGGAGAACATAGCTCATTAATGGTGGAGATAAAGGATATGGGCAAGATGCCTTTTAATGTTTTTGCGAGATTGACAGAAGGTAATAATGAAATCATAAGCGTCCATTTTGGATTTGATCTTGGAGGTGCATTTTTATCCAAAAGAGAGCATCCAGAAAAATATAAAATAATGGAATCGAAAATAGTCGATTTCGCCTCCAGTATTGTAAAAGATTGGATATCCTCAGAGTTGAAAAACGAAGAGAAGATATTGAATCAATTAGAAAAAGATCAAAAAGATCTTGAAAAGCAAAAAGAACATCTTGAGAAACAAATTGAAGACTTTCAAAAGAAAATCATTGAAAATGAAAAAGATATAAAAGAGAATATTGATTTACAGGGCAAAAAAAAGGAGGCCATTCAGCTTCAAGATAAAAAAGTAAAAAAAGTAGATCAAAAACTTAAAGACTTAAACTAGTCTTTTCCAGACACTAATAGGACAATTTCTCCTTTGGGTTTGTTTTCAGTAAAATAATCAATCAGGCTAGATAAATTACCATGATGGTAGGTCTCATATATTTTCGAGATCTCTCTAACCACACATGCTTTTCTATCAGAATCAAAAATCTTGAGCATTTGACTTAATGTTTTTAGAATTCGATGTGGTGATTCATAGTAAATTACTGTGCAATCAAGCTCCATGACGTTTTTTAGTCTTGTCTCTCTGCCTTTTTTATGTGGAAGAAACCCTTCAAAATGAAACCTTTCTGAAGGGAATCCAGAAGCAACTAAAGCGGGTATAATCGCTGTTGGTCCTGGAAGGCATTCAACTTCAATACCCTCCTCAATACATTTATGAATCAACAAATATCCCGGGTCTGAAATGCCAGGTGTTCCAGCGTCTGAAACAAGACCTGTTAATTCTTTTTCTTTAATGGACTCGATGCATTTCTCTAAAATACGATGTTCGTTATGAGCGTGAAAGGCAATAACATGGTTCTGAATTTCGAGATGGTTTAAAAGTCGTTTCGTTACACGAGTGTCTTCCGCATAAATGACTTGACATTCCTTCAACATTCTAATTGATCGCAATGTAATGTCTTCAAGGTTGCCGATTGGAGTTGGTATAATTACAAGTCTACCCATTATCTATATTTATGAAAAAACGTTTCGAACAACTTCATCAATTTTAGAACACTGAACAATTTCAATTCCGTATTTCTTTGAGTCAAATCCTTTGATCTTGTTGGAGATGATGATTTTTTTAAAACCAAGTTTTTCAACTTCACCAATTCTTTGATCAATTCTATTCACTGGTCTTATTTCTCCAGACAAACCAACTTCAGCTGAAAAGGCAATTCCTTCAGGTATGGCTAAATTGGCGTTAGAAGAAAGAACAGCCATGGATACGGCAAGATCAATACCAGGATCATCTACTTTTATTCCCCCTGCAATATTTAAAAACACATCTTTAGCTCCAAGTTTAAAACCACATCTTTTTTCTAAAACAGCCAACAACATGTTGAGTCTTTTTGAGTCATACCCCGTTGATGATCTTTGTGGCGTGCCATAAACTGCTGAACTCACCAGTGCTTGGATTTCTATTAGAAATGGTCTAAGACCTTCTAATGTTGCTGAAATAGCGACCCCACTCAATTCTGAATCACTATTTGTAACAAGAATTTCTGAGGGATTTTCAACTATTCTCAAACCATTATTTTGCATTTCGTAAATACCTATTTCATTTGTTGATCCGAAACGGTTTTTACTGGTTCGGAGCAGGCGATACATGTGATTTCGATCTCCTTCAAATTGCAGGACCGTATCAACCATATGTTCCAAAACTTTTGGACCAGCAATACTTCCATCTTTAGTGATGTGACCAATTAATAAGATGGCTATGTTTTTTTCTTTTGCCATTCTCAAAAGTTGACTAGTACACTCCCTCACTTGTGATACGCTTCCTGGTGCACTTTCAATTTGGTTGCTATGAAGTGTTTGGATGGAATCAATTACGATTAATTTCGGTTCAATTGATGAGGTGTGATTAAGTATGGCGTCAAGATTCGTTTCAGTAAGTATAAAGCAACTCTGATTTTCTATTCCAATTCTTTCTGCCCTCATTTTTATTTGTTGCTCACTTTCTTCTCCAGAAACATACAATATTTTGATGCTTTCTTTTATGGCCAATTGTAGCATCAATGTGGATTTTCCAATTCCAGGATCTCCACCTATTAAAATAAGAGATCCTTGAACAACTCCACCTCCCAAAACACGATTGAGTTCAGAATCGTTCAGGCTGAATTTAGGGTTGTCTTCTTGCTTTATCTCGTTTAAGTGTTTAGGATTTGCCTCAGAAGCCTTTCTGGAAAATGGTGTTGAGCTGCTTTTTTTGACTTTAATTTCTTCAATTAATGTATTCCATGAATGACAACCCGGACATTTTCCGAGCCATTTCGGTGATTCATGGCCGCAATCTTGACAAAAAAAAGCTGATTTGGTTTTTGACATCTACGAATTTAACAAAAGGATTTAAAAGGCGTAAGCAAATTTGAATCCCAATCCAAAATGTAGCTTTGTGTTTTTAATGGGCGCATTAGATCCAAATTGGAAGTCTTTTATAAAAGTCAATCCTATATTGGCACTCATGTCAAATAAAAAGTGTTTGTCTAAATACAGTTGATAACCCAGCCCAAGGCGTGGAATAAATTTTCTTTCATATTCATCAATGGTTTCGCTATTACCAGAGCCACTAACTTCTTGATATACCTCTTTGTATTTTCGGTATTTTAATTCCCCTTTACAGTAAAGGTAGTCTGCTCTTCTGAAGGGATAGTACCTTGCACCAATTAAAAAGCTTGGCCCAATTTTCATCAAACGTGTATTGCCAAAGCTTGATTCTTTAATGAATTGATCTAGGTAGTTCTCAGTTAGGAATCCAATTCCTGCTTCAAGTCCAAATTTATCGGTGAAAATGTATTCATAGGAGGGTAATATTTCTCCAACAAAAATTGGAGTAATACCCAATTTCACAACATGTTTAGGTTTTGATGCATTCGATTTCTGAGCATGCATTTGCACGCAAAGTGCAAATAAAAAAAGAAAAGAAATCTGAAAGGTTCTCATTTTCAAAAGTTAATTAATTTAAAAATAACGAGTTTTAATGTGATATTACGCTTTCTTCTCATAAATCTATAAACGATTTGACACGAATTAAATTTACAGCCAAATGTCTAGATTGATTTATACGTTTTAAAAACAGTTCTTTTTCAGTATATTTGAGCGTATTCAATCTGCATGAAAAATCAAAATAATTTTAATTCGTTGCCCCTATCTCCATCAGTTGACAAAGTAGGAGTGGAGGAACGGGTATCTCGTTTTCAAAAAAGAAGCATTAAAACGAATTCCAAAATGGATGGTCTTAAAATGGTTCTTAATATGATCGACTTGACTACCTTAGAAGGTAAAGACACCCCGGGTAAAGTGAGGCAAATGTGTTATAAAGCCATTCATTTACATGATAGTTTTCCTGGATTACCTACTGTAGCTGCAGTGTGTGTTTATCCTTCAATGGTAGGATTGGCCAAATCTATGGTAAAAGATTCGGGCGTAAAAGTAGCATCTGTATCTACAGCCTTTCCTTCCGGTCAGGCTCCTTTAGATGTAAAGATTACAGACACAAAATACGCTGTGGATCAGGGGGCAGATGAGATTGACATGGTGATTTCCAGAGGTAAGTTTTTAGCTGGTGAATATGCCTTTGTATTTGATGAAATAGCTCAAATAAAAGAGGTGTGTGGACAAGCACGTTTAAAAGTGATTCTTGAAACTGGTGAATTGGCAACCTTAGATAATGTGCGTAAAGCGAGTGACCTGGCTATATATGCCGGGGCTGATTTCATTAAAACATCAACAGGTAAAATTCAACCAGCCGCTACAATGCAGGTAACATACACTATGCTTATGGCCATTAGAGATTATTATGATGAAACGGGCATTATGATCGGAATGAAGCCCGCAGGTGGGATTTCAAATTCCAAATTGGCTTTGCATAATTTGGTCATGGTTAAGGAACTGCTTGGAGATGATTGGCTTACGAATAAGTGGTTCCGATTTGGAGCAAGTAGTTTAGCAAATGACGTTCTGATGCAAATATTAAAAACAGATACGGGTAAATATCAATCATCTGATTACTTTACAATTGATTAAAATATGACATCGAAAAATAAAAACTGGGAATATTCACCATCTCTTGAGGGTACCGGACACATCAAACTCAAAAAGAAGTATGATTTATTTATTAACGGAAAATGGGTTAAATCATCTTCAAAAAAATATTTTAAAACGATCAACCCCAATGATGAAAAATTAATAGCAGAAATTTCTCATGCAAATCAAAAGGATGTTGATTTGGCGGTGAATTCGGCTCGTAAAGCATATGACACGGTTTGGTCAAAGATGCCAGCCAACGAGCGAGGTAAATACATTTATCGGATTGCACGAATCATGCAAGAAAGGGCAAAGGAATTGGCTGTCATCGAATCTTTGGATTCGGGTAAACCTATTAGAGAGGCAAGAGATATTGATATTCCTCTGGCATGCAATCACTTTTTTTACTATGCAGGATGGGCCGACAAATTGGATTATGCATTTCCAAATAGAAAAACAAAACCTTTGGGTGTTGCTGGTCAAATTATTCCCTGGAATTTCCCATTATTAATGGCTGCATGGAAGATCGCTCCAGCTCTTGCTGCAGGAAACACTGTAGTCTTGAAGCCTGCGGAAACCACCTCGTTAACAGCGCTTAAATTGGCTGAAATTATTGAAGAATCAGGGCTTCCGGCTGGGGTTGTGAATATAATTACAGGACATGGAGATACAGGAGCATCAATAGTAAATCATCCTGATATCAATAAAATTGCTTTTACAGGTTCGACAGGTGTAGGTAAAATTATACAAAAAGCCATTGCGGGTACTGATAAGAAAGCGACCTTGGAACTTGGTGGAAAATCAGCAAATATTATTTTTGATGATGCCCCATTGGATCAAGCCATTGAAGGGATAGTAAATGGTATTTTCTTCAATCAAGGTCATGTGTGTTGTGCAGGGTCTAGATTATTTGTTCAAGAAAACATTGCAGATAAAGTGATTCGCAAATTAAAACACCGTATGAAATCACTGGTTGTTGGTAATCCCTTGGATAAAAACACGGACGTAGGGGCCATTAATTCAAAAGAACAACTACAGATTATCAATAAGTATATTAAACTCGGCAAAAAGGAAGGTGCAGAAATATATCAAAGTGAATGTTCCATTCCTAAAAAAGGTTTTTTCTGTCCACCTACGATTTTTACTAATGTTGCTCAGTCTAGCATTATTGTACAAGAAGAAATTTTTGGACCCGTATTAACGATTCAAACTTTTAGAACGGTTGATGAGGTCATACAAAAAGCCAATAATACACCTTTCGGATTAGCTGCAGGTGTATGGACAGATAAAGGATCTCGAATTTTTAATTTGACCACTAAGTTAAAAGCAGGCGTTGTTTGGGCCAATACATACAATAAATTTGATCCAGCGTCTCCATTTGGGGGGTATAAAGAGAGTGGTTTTGGTAGAGAAGGTGGTATGCATGGCTTATCGGCATATCTTAAATTAAGCTGAATATGAAAAGAGTGGAAATTTTGAAAACGTATAAAATATATTCTGGTGGTAAATTCCCTAGAACAGAGTCAGGTCGATATTATCTGGCCTTAGATAAAAAAGGCAATCCGATTGCAAATATGTGTATGGGGTCAAGAAAAGACGTACGCAATGCAGTTGTTTCCGCCCGAAAGGCCCTTGGCGCATGGTCTGGAAAAACAGCATTCAATAGAAGTCAAATTCTTTACAGAATTGCTGAAGTTTTAGAAGGGAGGAAATCACAGTTTGTTGAGGAATTGATTCTTCAGGGAAGTCAAAAAAATATGGCAATTAAAGAGGTTGAGGATTCAATTGATAGAATTGTTTACTATGCAGGTTGGTGTGATAAGTTTTGTCAGATTGGTAGCTCTGTAAATCCAGTAAGCTCATCTCATTTTAATTTTTCAACTTACGAGCCTGTTGGGGTGGTAGGACTTATTGCTCCTCAAGATTCATCTTTACTCGGTCTTGTATCATTACTGATGCCTATTATTGCTGGCGGGAATACTTGCGTGGTCTTGGCCAATGAATCCTTACCATTATGTTCTATTACGTTTTCGGAGGTCCTTCATGCATCTGATGTGCCGGGAGGTGCAGTGAATATTATAACGGGGCATATTTCTGAACTTATAAAACCTTTGTCTACTCATATGGATGTAAATGCCCTTGCATTTTCAGGATTAAACGAACTCAAAAAAGAAATTGATCTTTTTAGCGTGGAAAATTTAAAGAGGGTTCGATCGTATGATTTGAATTGGAAAAACACAGATACACAAGGCCTGCATTACATAACAGATTTTCAAGAAGTTAAAACGACTTGGCACCCTATAGAAAATATTGGTGGTGCAACAAGTACCTATTAGATAAATGGGCTTTCTTTTACAGGGATAATCCATTTTTGTCTTAAATCCCCCAATGAATCAATGTTTGGATTAAAAAGATTTTCTTCTTTATGACTTACCAGGTCATGAAATGAAATCATAGTTGGTTTTCCATTTTTTAAAATAAGCATGTTTAGTCTATTGAAAAAATCAACACCAAATCGGAGTCCAATAGACTTGACAAAATTAACAGAGCTGTCAATTGAGCATCCTGAAGCGGCCTCAGTTTTTTCGTCAACCGCTAAAATCAAAAACCTGTTCAAGATAAGGGTTCCTGATGCGTTTAAATTTTTTTGATGTGCTTTCCATGAAGAAACAAATGAATCGACCTCAGTCAATATAATTTCAGACTCTTCCTGGGTAAATAAGCGATCTGATAAATAGATCCAAACCCTTGAGTGTTCGGGTAGTGTTTTGAAAATATTTTTATAATTCTGCTGCATTTGCAATTAATTCAGCTACGTCTAAAACCTTAATTTTGTCCTCTTTTTCGAAGTTTTTTACTCCATCGGTCATCATTGTATTACAAAAAGGGCAGCCTGTTGCAATGTAATGTGCGGCCGTTTCCAACGCATCTTCAGTTCGTTCAATATTTATTTCTTTGTTTCCTTTTTCAGCTTCTTTAAACATTTGAGCACCACCAGCACCACAACATAAACCTTTTGATTTACACCTTTTCATCTCTACGAGCTCCGCATCTAATTTTTCAATAAGTTTTCGAGGAGCTTCGTAAACATCATTAGCCCGACCTAGATAACACGGGTCATGAAAGGTTATTTTTTTCCCTTTAAAGGTTTCGTTTTTTTCGAGTGACAGTTTCCCTTGATTAATTAAATCTTGAATAAGTTGGGTGTGATGAATAACCTCATAATTTCCTCCAAGTTCTGGGTATTCATTTTTTAAAGTGTTAAAACAATGCGGACAAGCTGTTACAATCTTTTTTACTTCATAGCCATTCAATATTTGAATATTCATCATGGCCTGCATTTGATAGGTAAACTCATTACCAGCTCTTTTTGCGGGGTCGCCCGAACAACTTTCTTCAGTCCCTAAAACTGCGAAAGAAACATTACAATGATTTAATATTTTAACAACGGCTTTTGTGATTTTTTTGGCTCGATCATCAAAACTTCCTGAGCAGCCTACCCAAAACAAAATGTCTGGAGACTCTCCTTTTGCGATCATTTCAGCCATAGTTGGTACCTGCAAACTCATTTTTTATTTTTTAAAGACTTGAATACTAGCACTTTTTTCGATGAGATTGGTGAATTTACCTTCATATCTAGTTGCTCGTACAATGTGATTATCTATCCAATGGTAATTTCCTCCTCTGGGTTTACCCATTAGTAATCCATGATATTTAAAACCATTTTTATTTAACCAATTTTCAGTGACTTCTCGATGGGATTCGATTCTGGAAGTGAAAAAAGTGATAATATGACCTTCGTCGTACCAGTGGTTAATGGTTTCAAGGGCGTCATCGAACAATGCTGCTGTTTCCATTCGTTCGGGTTGTTCATTGGGTATGTCGTCACAAATGGTACCATCTATGTCAATTAAATAATTTTTAACCTCATCGGGAAGAACTGGTGATATTTCTTGACCATCTTCTGATTTTTTAATTAACGATACGTTTTTCTCTTCATTCTTCATTGGCCCAATTTAATCTGTCGTTTTGTGAAAATTGCCAGGGTGCACCATTGTTTTCTATATTGGTAAGCATTCCTGTTAACTCGTTAGGTATCTTCGATTCCTCCATTACAAGAAAGCGTCTTAAGTCAATGATAATGGATAAAGGGTCTATATTCACAGGACATTCATCCACGCAGGCGTTACACGATGTACAAGCCCATAATTCTTCTTGGGTTATATAATCTCCCAATAATGATTTCCCATCATCATATTCTTTGCCATTTTTTCTTTTTCCTTCGCCAAATTCGACCAGACGGTCACGAGTATCCATCATTATTTTTCTAGGGGAAAGAAGTTTACCTGTGATATTTGCCGGGCAGGAAGAAGTACAACGCCCACATTCGGTGCAGGTGTAAGCGTCCATTAAGTTCTTCCAGGTTAAATCATTCACGTCTTTTGCTCCAAACCGAGACGGTGGTGCTGCGTTAGGATCTACCGCATAAGGATCTGCGCTGGGATCGAGCATAAGTTTTACCTCGTTGGTAACACTCTCCATGTTCTCGAACTTCCCTTTCTTTTCCAAGTTTGAATAATAAGTGTTTGGAAAAGCCAAAAGAATGTGAAAGTGTTTGGAATAAGGCAGATAATTTAAAAATCCGATGACCATAAATAAATGCCCCCACCATCCCATGCGTTCAAGCAAGAAAAGAGACGAGTTGCTCATTGAATCGAAGAATAAAGGGCCGATAATTGAGGAGATACTAAAACCAAATGATCCTTGTATATCAGAGGCATGGGAAACACCTCTATTAAACAATACTTCGTCAGTACCATTCATTGTGAAAATACAGACCAGTAAAATGAGTTCAAAAATTAAAATAAGATTGGCATCTTTAGTTGGCCAGCCAATCATCTCTTTCATTTTTAGTCGGGGCAGTTTGAGTAAATTTCTTCTTGCTAAAAAAATAATGGTCGCGAAGAATGCTGCAACAGATAAGATTTCAATGAAGCTAATTGTGAACACATAAAACGAACCCAAAGATTCAGAAAAAACCCGATGGTCTCCGCTAAGACCATCCGCAAAGATTTCAATAAGCTCTATTTGAGTAATTACAAAAGCAACATAAAGACATAAATGTAATAACGCAGGTATTGGACGGGAAAACATTTTTTTTTGACCAAAGGCAACAAGGAGCATAGTTTTTAACCGTTCTCCTTTTTTATCATTTCGATTTAAATCGCGTCCAAGCCTAATGTTGTAACGTATTTTCCAGAGATTATAGGAAAAAAAACCAAGTCCACAAATACTTAGAAGTAAAAATAAAATGAGTTGAATATTCATTAAAAAATTAGTCTTGTATGGTATCTAATATCTTTCTTAATTTTTTCTCTTCTCTTGGGGTCAATGTAGCTCCTTTTGTTTTTGAACCCATAAGAGAGAAGTGTATGTACCTTTCAGGATGAAGCTTTAAATCAGAGACAAGATCTTGAAGTTTTTTATTGCTCTCAACAAGCTCATTGTACAAGGCATCATCATGAAGTAATTTACTCATAGATCCGCTTCCATTCTGTAATTCTTCCATAATTGTATTCAATTTCTGGATGGTCGAGTCTGCATCAGTAATAACTGATTTGAAGTCTGCAGAAACCAAATCGTCAGTTATCTTTTTAGTGTTTCCAATAATTTCTGACACTTGTTCGTTGCTTTTCTTAAGATTTGCAGTGATGTTCTCAACATTAGACATGATTCGTGCAAATTGTATTTTCTCTTGGGCAACAAACTCTCCAATTTCCTCTGCAGCATCTCCCAGTTGGTTAATGGTCTGTTTTACCCTACTGAAGCTTCCCTCAATTTCAGATGTAGCAGTAGAATCCCAAAATGCAGACAAAGAATTTACCATATTATCTACAGAAATCATCATGCTCTGAAGTTTTTGGGCTATAGGGTCTGCGTATTCCTTGACTTGATAAGCGATGTCTTGACTTGATTTTACCCCAGGTATTTCAGAGCCTACGTCGTAAATATTTTTGTTGTTTGGATTTGTTTTAAGAACAAGGCCCTTTGAGAAAAAGTCCGGAGAACCTATTTCCACCGTACTTCCCCTGGCGATTTTTATATTTTTATTTTGAATATTGAAAGTAACCTTTACACGCCGGTTAGGGGAGTTTTGAGGTAAGATTTCAATATCGGTTACCTTACCAACTATTACCCCATTTAAGGTGACATCAGAAGCCACCATGAGCTGATTGGTGTTTTCAAAATAGGAGTGATACGTGTCGTCTCCTCCAAAAAAACTGGAGCCTTTAAGGAAATTGATGCCTAACACCAACAAAGCAATTGAAAATGTAGCAATTATACCTGCCTTTATTTCTTTTTGAAATTTCAAATCTTAATTTTCTACTAATTTAATAGCTTTTTCAATACCAATTCGTTCTCCATCCAAGAAAGCCACAACAAATGCACCATTAAAGCCCATATTTCTCATTTTTATCTTGTGATTTTTAGCCAAATCTAGATTTTGCCCAAAATTTCCTGCACAGTATTTATAAAGACCACTTTGAAAATATTTATAAATGTCTTTTTCATTTTTGAATCTACTTGACTGAGATGGTAGGTTTTTGGTAGAGCTTATGATCTGAACTCTAAAAATTAATCCAGAATTTTCTTTCTCTACTTTATCAATGTTATCAGTAATCTCGGAATCAGTATTGGTTTCTTTGTTCATTTCTTCAGGCTCTCCTTTTGTTTCACTGATATCTGAATCGGTGCCTTCTATTTTGTTTTTATACTTTACAAAAGCATCAAACATCGCATTTGCCATTTTATTTTGACCCAAATCCTTTCCTATAAAGTTTTCTTCTTTTGGATTGGTTAAAAAGCCAGTTTCTACTAAAACAGAGGGCATTGTGGTTCTATATAATACTACGAAACCAGCCTGCTTAACACCTCTGTCATGCCTCCCCAATTTTTTAAACTCTCTCTGTATATTTTGGGCAAATAAAATGGCATGGTCTAAGAAAACAGATAGCTGTAAACGTTTTGCTATAATGGCATCCGCAGAGATGTTGAAATTTTCATATTGAGCACCTCCATCATTTTCAAGCTTTATGATTGAGTTTTCTCTTGATGCTACTTTTTGTTGAGCATCAGTTCGGTGCAAGCCTAAAACATATGTTTCTGTTCCATAAGCTGCAGGCGAGGCTGCATTTGCATGAATACAAATAAATAAATCGGCTTTTGCTTTGTTTGCAATATTGGCTCTTTCTGCGAGTTCGACAAAAACATCCGTATCCCTTGTGTAAATAACTTTAACGCTTGGATATTTCTTTTTTATTAATTCGCCTAATTTCAAGGCCATAGATAAGCAAACATGTTTTTCTTTTGAATACTTTCCATGACATCCAGGATCTTTTCCTCCATGTCCAGCGTCGATTACTATAGTTTGAACTGCATTCTGTCCAAATAGAGAATTGGTATTATTTGTAAAAAGTAAAACCAGAACAATTAAAAGAGATGTTCTTACGTTTACACAATACATTGTGAAAATTGGTAGCTTTGTCTTTACATTCTGCATACAAACAAATTTAGTTCACTCCTATTGAGCAAACTTCATTCCATACTATATTTTATACTCTTTGTTTTGTTAATAATACAGAATTCCTTCACGGTTACCTGTCAAGTTGATACTCGGGACACCCTTTATGTAAATGATTCTGACTTTAATGATATCATAAACTATTCGGCACGTGATTCAATATACACAGACGTGAAAAACAAGCTGGTCTTCTTGTATGGGGGCGCTGAAGTTAAGATGGGGGATATATTGCTAACTGCTGGTTTTATAGAAATAGACTTAAATAAGAATGAATTAAGTGCAAAGTTTATCTTGGATTCAATTGGAAACCCTGTTGAATTCCCAGAGTTTAAAGATGGACAACAAGAAATGGTTTGTCAAGAGATGCGTTATAATCTCAAAACCAAAAAAGGATTTATTCAAGAACTCAACTTAAAAGAGGATGAGTTTTATTTTCAGATGGAAACGGCCAAAAAACATTCAAATGATGAAATTCATTTATTGAAAGGCAAGCTCACTACCTGTGATCAAAAAGAACCACATTATCATTTTCAGCTATCGAAAGGGGTAATTGTTCCTGAGGAGAGGGTAGCTACTGGGCCTATGAATTTATGGATAAATGGAATTCCAACCCCTTTAGGTTTGCCATTTGCATTGATACCAAATCAAAAGGAACGAACCCATGGTTTACTTTTTCCTGAAATGGTGCCGATATCAGCTTATGGTTTTGGCTTCCAAAATCTTGGCTATTATTTCCCAATCAATGAAAATTTTCAAACATCTGTTTATGCGAACCTATACAGTAGGGGGAGTTGGGGGATAAGAAATGATTTAGATTATGCAAAAAGGTATGCATACACAGGAAGGTTGTCGCTTGGGTTTCAGCAATTCCGAACTGGTTTTCCGGAGAATCAAAGTCAAAATAAGGCAACAGTTATTTGGTCTCATAGAAAAGCGCCTAAATCTAACCCGAGTTGGGCTTTTTCATCAAATGTTAATTTTATTTCCGATAATCAATCTAAAAACAACCTTGACCCCATTAATCCAAGCTATTTTAATAATTCCTTCAACTCGGATATTAATTTAAATAAGAGCTTTCCAGGAAAACCCATCAATATGGGTATGAAAATTTCATTAAGACAAAATTCTTTAGCGGAGAGTATTTCATTAGTAAGTCCAATATTGACTGCAAATGTCACACGTGTTTTCCCTTTTAAAAAATTCATAAAGAGGTCAAATAATGAATTTAAAAAGATGATAGAGCGTCTCGGGTTTTCCTATAATTTTGATGGTCAGAACAGGTCAAATTTTTCGGATTCGTTACTAAGTCAGGGCGATTTTTCGCGTATTTCTGATCAGTTCATGTATGGTATGAAACAGTCCATGACCATTCAAACTACCGGAGGATTATTTAACAATATTGTTAAAATAACACCGAGTGCTTTTTATGCAAGTAAATTGAATTTTCAAGAAATATCTAAGTCTTATAATTCGATTGATAATAACACTCAAATAGACACTCTTAAAAAGGCCTCTTTGTCTCATGAGTTTAATTTAAATGTCAATGCCACAACAATGCTTTATTCTTACTTTGACTTTATTGGTAGGAAAAAGGCCAAAATGAGGCATATTATGACTCCAACTATTGGTTATCGTTATGTACCAATACTTAATCCATTGATTTCCGTAGATGCTGGAGTAAATCAATCAACGATTACATATTCCAAATTTGAGAGGAGTCTTTATAATGTTTCTAATATTTCAGAGTCCTCTTTCTTGACCTTTGCAATCAACAATACATTGGAACTCAAATTTAAATCAGATGAGGATACGGTTACTGGTTTTAAAAAGGTCAGGCTTTTAGATCAATTTTCAATTGTGGGTAATTATAATTTTAAAAAAGACTCAATGAAATTGTCTAATATCAATTTAAATATGAGGGTAAGCCCCAAAGACTATTTAAACTTTGTTGCTACAGCTTCTTTTAGTCCATACGCCTGGGACAGCCTATCTGGAAAAACTATGGGGAATTATGCCGTTTCTAATGATCAAGGGTTAGGGCGTTTTCTAAATGTGAATTTATCAACAACCTTATTGTTGGCTCCAAAAAAATCGAGAGAAAAGATAGAGGAGGAGAAGGCAAAAAGAAACGATGTATGGAATGCAGATTTTAATTATTTTGCTCTTCATCCAGAGGAGATTGTTTTCTTTGATATTCCTTGGAAGATGAGTATGTCTCACATATACTCTATTCAGGCCAATCAGAATGTTTCTATAAATAGTCCGGAACCATTAATTTTTATTCAATCATTGAGTGTTAGAGGAGATGTGAGTTTTACAAAACGATGGAATCTATCAGGAAATATTAATTTAAACATTATGGATAGGAGCGTGACAAACGCCAATTTTTCTTTAAATAGGAATATGCATTGCTGGGCGCTATCATTTTATTGGACACCAATAGGGGGGAACAAGAGCTTCTTGTTAAGTATCAGAAATACCTCTTCTATTTTTAGGGATGCCAAGATAGAATTCAGAAAACCTCCTTCGTTTTTATAAAGGAATTGAGGAACGCAACACCTATTTAATTCTCGTACAATAATATTTTGGGTCCAACTACCATACTAACCCTACTGATTCTTCTTTCAGGACTGTTTGCTTTAAGTTCGCTTTCATCCAAGTTAGGGGGTGTTGCTTCTCCTCGACCTTTTATATCAACATCAATTAATAATTCTTGACCAAAATCATATTCGTTAACCTGCTCTAGTATTTCATTTGCTACAGATTCAGCTCGCAATTTCGAGAGTTGAAGGTTTTTTTGTTCATCTCCTTGAGCATCAGCATAACCGTTTACAATAATCATTAAGCGGTAAACAGAATCTTTAAATATGTTCACATTATGGTTTTCAAGGTAGTCATCCCAGTTTTTAATGTCTGTTTTAATGGATTTGATCAGTTTGGATATTTCTTTTTTACCGTTATTATTTAATTCTGAACTGCCTATATTGAAACTGATGTCTCCTCCAATTTTTTTAACTTCCTTGTTAGCTTCAATCATTTTTGTCAACGGTTCAATGTAATTTTGCATTAAATCATTAAGCTCGGCAGCTAATTTTAGGGTTTTTTCATGTCCATTGAAAGAGTATGGGGATGTTGAGTTTAATTCCTCGATAATTTTTTCAGTTCTTTCATAGATTTTTTGAAGTGCCATCTCGATTTCTCCAACTCTTTCGGTAGTATCAATTTTATTCATCTCAACCTGCTCGGCCTCTAGAATTCTTTTTGCTTCATCGGCTTTTTCGAGAGCTGAAAAATGCTCTTTTTCTCGTTCAGCTCTATTTTTGTTTAAATTATTAACTCCTTTTTCTCCCTTTTCTCCTTTGTATGTAGTGCTTTCAAAAATGGGCTTCCTTAATGTATTATTGGATGCGCATCCAAACATTAGAATACTTAAAATAGAACAAGTGAATATAAATAAGGGAATTCTCATGAGGTTTTTTTGTAAAAATAAGGATAGTTAAGCTTTAAATAAGTGAACAAGATAAATGTTATTAATATACCAATGTGAATCAAGTTTTAAAGTTATACGGGGTCTGAAATACAGTTAATTAGTGAGTTTTTTTTTGATGCGTATTGATGTCAGTTTTTCTAAAGGAATGGAGCTGGATAAAATTATTTGTTCCGTCGGGCCAGAAGAAAAATAATTTAAATAATGTGTCCCTAAAAAAATTGAATTCTCGTACCTGATATTAATCCCATTTGCTTTCTCATATTCATCAGGTCTAAATCGGAGATTTTTACCGTTAAGGGAGATTTGGTTGACAATGCCAAATAATTTTGAATTACCCAGATGCTTTAGGTTATAGTATGAATTGAATGGTGTTTTTCTTGCGCTTAGTTTTCCATTATTTAGAAAGTAAATAAAATCTGACAATCCCAGAACATCTTGTCCGTCATGAGAAACAATGATGATAGACATGTTTTCTTCATTTCTTAATTTCAATATATGATTAAATAATTTAGCCCTAAGCTGAGAATCTAAATTTGAAAACGGCTCATCTAAAAGTAGGATGTCTGGCTTTAAAGCAATTGCTCTTGCAATGGATAGTCTTTGTTGTTCACCTCCAGATGCATGTATGGCTTTTATATTAGAAATATCAGTAAGCTTAAGAAGCTTCATTAGTTTCTTTAGCCTTTTGTTTTTTTCAATTTCACCAAGTGATATCAGTGCTTCGCGTATGTTTTCTTCTACGGTATGATGTGGGTCTAAATTGTAGTCTTGTGAAACTATTTTTATTGTTTCATATCCTGGAACCAAAAGCTCTATTGGATTTTGAAGTTTATGACCATTTAAAAAGACCGCTCCATTATTCGGTGTTAGGTGACCTGCTAAAACATTTAATAATGAAGACTTACCTGCGCCACTTTTACCAACCAAACCCATGATTTGACCTTTTTTTATTTTAAAGCTTATGTTTTTTAATACTAGAGCTTCAAATTTTAAGGAAATGTTTTTGACTTCAAGCATCTATTTTTCAGAGTCTTCGAAATCATCGATTGTATTCTCCTGAAAAGAAGTTGGAAGCATTTCTGGGAATAGCTTTGATATCATTGGTAATAATAATGCACCACCAGGAAGAAGAAATATGGCGAGCGATGGCATTGTTTTAAGAATGTCATAAAATTGTTTTTTCATCAATTCCTTTTCATCATTTGATAAGTCTTTTACTGTTGACTTACTCAACAAATCCATGAACTCCTTACTTTCTTTAAGCTCACTTACGATTTTCTCTTTATTCCTTCCGAGTATTCGTGTCCATTTACTTTGAATATTCTTATAAAAAACCGAAAGTGATTTGTCCTGATTAATAATAGAAAGGTTCGATCTGTTTTTAAGGATAAATGTCCTGCTAAACAATGAAGCTTCCTCAACTTCTGAAGGATTCAGATTGAGATGTTTGCCGATTTCTCGAAGCTTACGTTCTTCATCAGGTTTGACTTGATGCGTGCCGTAATTCAAATAAACACATAATTCAAATATGAACTTGCGGTGCAACAAGTTTGAAGGATATTTTATCTCAATGTTTTCGTCAAGGGTATTTCTGATGTATGCTTCTAATTGCTGTTTTATACCCTCATCTAGATTACTGGATTGAAGTAAATACATGAGTAAACGCATTTCTTTTTCTTCAATTACACCATCAATTTGAGCAGACTTTGTCATGTGAAAAAGCACATTGAAAACAATGTTTTCATGGAGGGATTTGGCATCAAAATGGTCTTCTTTTAAGAAAGTTGAATAAAGTAAAACGTCAACAAAAACAAGTCCGTTTGAGCTTTGATTTAGCCAATAACGACCATCACCGATTTTGGATTTTAACTTTACGCGTTCATTAATTATCTTTTCGATTTTAATTTTTTTGTTTTGATCAAAAGTCAAATTCCAAAGACTTATTTTACTCCCGTAATGTTCATAAAATGAGGCAAGTGACGTAATGAAACTTTCATAGACATCATCTTCATTAGAATGGTAGTAATTATAGGTGAAAAACAGGTTTTCAAAAAGAAGGAGTTTAAGTTTTTCTTCACTGGTAAGATGTGAAACATATTTTTCAGGACTGTATAAATTTGATACAGGATAGCCGTATAATAAACCAGTTTGATTAAATATGTAATGCAAGCAGTCCTCTAAGGAATGAGATTTGAATTTAAACCCAATATTAAGTTCCCCCTGCTGATGCAGGTGAAAGAAAAATGAAATCCAATTTTTCGACCCTGGAGAAATTCTGTTCTTATCTAATTGCATACCTAAGTGCCAGGCCTCCTCCCCATGCAAATCTTACATTTGGTGTAAAGAAAATGAAAGGACCAGTATCAAGTGAGCAATTGATTGGAACTTCTTCAAAAGTGTATTCTATACCTAAAACACCATTTATACCTGTATGTAAAAATGCTCTGTCATCAAGATTATTGGTGAATCCAATCAAGGCTCCACCTCCATAATACCATGAAAAACCACTTTCTAAAGCGCTATTAATTTCATAATCTAGCATTACAAATGCACCTGAGCCTCCCTCATTTGTGAAGCCGCCTAAACTGGCTTCAAGAGCCGTATTCGCACCTATAAAATGTTTTGCATTTATTGTCCCAAACCCCGGGTAACCCCCTTTAATTCCAATTGCAGTAGAATAATTTTGTCCAAAAGACCAAATAGATATGAATAGAATGGAAATGGTTATAATCAGCTTCATGTTTTTTTTAATTTCTTCAAATTTAGATTTTACCTGCAAGTGTGCATGCTTTAGTTTGGGTAAAAAATACACTGCCATCTGTTGAAAAAGCTTCAAAAAGCATGACGTAAACCCCAATACTCGCTTTAACCCCCTCATTTGTAGTTCCATCCCATGAGAAAGAGCCCGTTGTTCCTAATAATTCGTTGCTAAAAAGATTTTTAATAATTCTGCCCTTATCGTCATAAATAGAAACTTGTCCTAAAAGACCTTCCTTATTGAGATCGTATGTTACTTGTAAGACATCTTCAAATCCGTCATTGTCAGGAGAAAAAACATTGTTAGTAAAGCTATATTCGCCGCTGTAAACAGCAGGAATGTATTGAGAGTTGACACGCCCTGGAGTACCAAACCCTATATTTTCTGCAGCAGAGTGCCAATTGAAAGCGTCATCAGATGGGCCATTAGGGTCGATGCGTTCTAATGATACTCCATCCGTGTCATCCAAAAGAGAAAAGTGCCAATCCGAATTGTATGGGACTTTGTCAATTAAATTAAATCCATTCATTAAATAGATGCTACTTGAGTCATTAGAATAGGTAGGTAGGTCGCTAATTAAGAACTTTCCACTGACGCTTGATGGATAATTTTCAATGATAAAGCTAGAATCTTCTCCAATAACGACGTAGTCTCCTGGTTGAAGCACATAATGATCATTAATCATGTCAAAATTGTCAATAGTGTCATTGTCGAAATTGGCAAATTGCCAATTCAACAGATCAATGTATTTTTCTGAATTATTGAAAAGCTCAACCCAGTCTTTACCATCATTATATGGATTACTAACAAATTCGTTGATCACGAGGTCTCCGGATGTCCCAATTTCTGTCATCGCAAAGGTGGAAAACATTTCATTGGAATTTAGCCAGCAATCTTGAGCATTTTGAACGCTTATTGAATATAAGGTTCCTGTTTCGATGTTTTCATTGAATTCAATAATCATACTTTGAGCAGGTGAGCTCGCCACATATATGTTTTGAATGGTTAAGCCCGGAGCGGTAAAAATTGAGGCGTTAACAAGTGAAGAAGAATCCATGCCTTCACTGAAATAGATTTCTAGAAAATTTGGAGGTAATGCGACCAATTGAATGATAAATGGCGCATCTTCGTCAGGTGTGTTATCATAAACTGAGTTTTCAAGACCGGGAGATCCTCCCGTAGAAGAAATAGATGCCATCCAATTGCTGATATCAGAGCAAGGGTCATTTGGGTTAATGATTTCTAGAGCGTATCCTCCTGATTTTTTAATGTCGTCTTTGTACCAATCATCAGTATATGAAACCATGTCAATTTGTATTCCATTTGGGTCAATCAGAACTACGTCGTCACCTGCATTATTTAAGCTGGGAAAACTAGTTACCGGAAAGGTTGAAACCAAAAAAGAGTCTACATCTGATGTAGATACTAAAACAGCATAGCTGTTGGGTAGCATCCATCCCGAACCAACAGTCCCGCTCGATGAAGCATCATTTAATTTCCAATTACTTAGATCAAATATTTTATCACTACCGTTATAAATTTCTACATATTCTACATCTGGTAGTCCAATGATTGGAGAAGGGTCCGCAAAAATCTCAGAAATAATTACATCTCCGGGAGAAGGAGTTTCACCAATAAGAAATTCAAAGTTTAGTGATTGCGAACCCGAAAGATTGCCTGAATTGTCTTCAATATTGTTTGAGGAAATTGTGTATAAACTTCCGTTTTGAAGGGGTGAAACCAATGATATGTGTATCAAGGAGGGATTACTTACATCCAGAACGGCAGTGCTGATAGCCAAAGCAGGTTGAATTTCATAATTAGAGGTGTTTTCAGCAGATATACTTTCAAGCTCTTCATCAAAAAGCAAGTCGATAGATGTTGGATTAATAACATTTACTTCTTGCATGACTGGCGGTTCGGTATCGACAATTTGATTGCCAATGTATATATCATCATAATAAAACTTAGTGGAGTTGCTAGATGTGTAGGTGTCAAGGAAGCCAAAATGACTACCCGTCAATGAACTCGCATCCGTTGCACTATTTTGAAAGGTGTAATTGTCTTGACCTGAGAAATCGGCATACATGGCCCATTCCCCGATATCACTTCTGATTACTTTTATACTGACTTCAAAGCTTGAAGCGATTTGTCCATCGGATCCAGAGCATAGCAATGTTGATGTGCCTGATTCAATTTTAAACAAACGTAAGGCATCAGTAGATCCTGATTCGCCCAACTGAATATAATAACCATTTTGAGTGCTGGTTAAGTCAGCATTATCAGAGGTGAGATAAATTCGACCATTATTTCCTGATGATGGCGAAAACCCTTGTTTGGTCCAGATTCGCCATTCTTGATTATCTAATGAAGTTAAATTATGTGCAACACTTAAGTATGAAGTGGATGCGATGGAATTGTTCAGTTGAACTTCTTGGTTCGAATTGACTACAAAATCACCTACAGAACCATTCCAGGACGGATTATTCAAAAAGTCATCATCAGAGAAATCGTCTGTCACTTGTGAAAAAGCAAATGAACAAAATAATAGAAAAAGAGTAAGTAATTTCTTGTGCATATATTGACCTGAACTCAAATATATTAATTTTACAATCATCTTTTCTTGATTTAAAGGTATATTAATTAAATATTCAAAAATGAAAGTCGCAGTAGTGGGCGTCACCGGGATGGTGGGGCAGATTGTTTTAAGGGTTTTGGAGGAAAATGGCCTTTCAATCACGAAACTTATTCCCGTAGCTTCTTCAAAATCAATTGGTAAGTCAATAGAATATTGCGGGCAGAAATTAACTGTCGTTGGTATGGAAGAAGCTTTATTAGAGCAGCCGAATCTTGCTATCTTTTCTGCAGGAGGAGCAACCTCTCTTGAGTGGGCACCTAAATTTGCAGCTTGTGGAACAACCGTTATTGATAATTCATCCGCATGGAGAATGGATCCTTCAAAAAAACTTATTGTCCCAGAAATAAATGGTCATTTATTGGATAAAAGCGACAAAATCATACCCAATCCTAATTGTAGCACAATTCAATTGGTTTTGGTTCTAAAACCATTGCATGATAAATACGGTGTGAAGCGAGTTGTTGTATCGACCTATCAATCTATTTCTGGATCAGGAGTGAAAGCTGTTAAACAGATGGAAAATGAGCGAAGTAACACGAAGGGAGATATGGCTTATCCATATGAGATCGATAAAAATTGTATCCCTCAATGTGATGTTTTCATGGACAATGGTTACACCAAAGAAGAAATGAAATTAACCAATGAGACCAAAAAAATATTGGATTCAACTATTGATGTCACAGCAACGGCGGTAAGAGTGCCAGTTGTAGGTGGGCATTCGGAATCTGTAAATATAGAATTTGAAACAGAATTTGATATTGATGAGGTGAAAAAGCTTCTTTCAGAAATGTCAGGCATTAAGATCTCTGATAATCCCTTGAATAATGAATATCCTATGCCCATCACTGCGGAAGGTAAAAATGATGTATTCGTAGGGAGAATTCGTAGAGATGAATCTCAGGAAAAATCGTTAAACCTATGGATTGTTGCTGATAACTTAAGAAAAGGAGCTGCCACCAATGCGGTGCAGATTGCAGCTTATGTTGCTCAGTTGTAATGAACTTAAATCTATATAGTTGATGCTATTCTATTCTTTTATATTCCTCCATTAGAATTTCATAGGCATCTTTTTTAACATAACGTGAACGCATCCAGGCATAGAAAATAATTAACCGTGGATCTCTAAATGTTTTTTCTTTATTTAGGTCTATTTTCTTTTCAAATTCTGACAACACCTTTTGATCTGCTTCATACGGATTTTTAATATAGGTCTTTATGGTGTCAATAAAATGCTTGACCATTCCATATTGCTCCGCTTCTAGCATGTTTTTGTGTTTGACTTCAATTCCATGCATGATCTTAAGACTATACTCTGTATTACCCAAAGAGGTTTGTACAATGGCTAATATCATTTCTTTTCGAATCAACCATTCCCTTCCCATTTCTTTTTGATAATACTTATCCGATTCAGACATAAAGTTGAGAATTTTGGTCGCCTTTGAATAGTCTCCTACAATGATATAATATCCAGAAAGGTTAAGGGATAGGTTAAGATTTTCTTGGATTGTGATTTTATTGATTTCGTTAGCCAGAAAATGCTCTGTTTCTTCTATGGCATTTGTGATTTTATAGTCAAATACGTTTATAAAACTTGATATGGCCATTCGTTTACCCATGAAGTTTAACCGAACCGTATCGCTTCGGTGCATCAGGCTTTCTAATTTGTCCAGATGAAAAATCGATTTTGTGAAATTCCTAGTATTTAGAAAAGTGTAGGACATGATGTATTCTATTTGAGCATAGGTATTAATGTACATCAGATCATCAAATGACTCATTTGAAAAATCATGGTAATATTTTTGAACTACCTCTGCAAATATTTTGAATTTTCGATTCAGAATGTATTCTGCCCTAATCATTTCGATTACTTTCAGGTGGATGGTTGGGTTGTTATATTCACTTTTAATATTTTGGTACTGCGCTAAGGCATCCTTAATAATGGAATTAGGTGATTCAACGTTTCCTTGAGCGATTTTTTGTTTGAGGTCATTTTTGATTTGAATAAAATAGAGCTGAAATTCATCGATTTGCGATTGTTTGTGTTGAAGATCCAACATTTTCTTTTTTATTTCAGGAAATAGTTCTTGATTGAAATAAGGAAGCATTGATAGTTTTAGGCGTTGTATTTTTAAATTGAGTTCAATGTTATTTGATTTTTCTGCATTTTTCTCTTCTTTAATTATTAAGTCCCATGCCACCTGATATTTTTTTCTTTCAATGAAATATAAAATCATGAGAATAATCCCTTCTCGTTTATTTTCTTTTCTTTCTGAAATAGATTTTTTTAAGATTAAGAAATTGGTTAACTCTTTACTTAATCTTTTTCTAATGGCATGGTAATTTGGACTTCCCAAATAGCTGCTTTTATTTTTTTTACTCCCATTATATGCTGCGAACAAGTCCCTAAAAATTTCCAAATCTTTTCTATTTGTACCAGGTCGTTTCCTGGTTAAAAAAGATTCAAACTCTTTTTTGTCATTTTCTGATAGTGTCAGTGTGATTTCTTTGATTAAATCCATTATAACTTTTACAATTCGTGAATTCCTTAATTATCTTATTATTTCGATAATGTTGTGGTGATTCTAAAATTAAACAAATTATTAACATGTCTTTTTTGTTTGTGTTAAATACTTTATTTACAACAATTTATATTGAAAATAAACTTTAAGTAATATCCTTTTTAGAAGGTATTGGTTATTCACCCGTAACGGTTTTAATCGTATGTTTGTCGAGATATGAGGTTATTAATTGTTGTTTTGCTTTTTAGTTATTCGTCTTTGGCGCAAGAAAATCCGTGGAAATCAAACCAAAAAAAGGAATCTTCATCGGAATCTTTAAGTGGTCAAAATCCATGGGGATCAAATGTTGTTAAAGAAGAGACGACTTCTACTAACACAAGCAATCAGAAGTTTCCTTATAAAAGTGATGCTTTTAGATATGGTTACAACAATCACTTTTCTACTAGAGGTGTTGTGGTGCCTGCTGTATCCGTCGCCGTGCCGGTTCTAGGTATTCTGGCTTTGCCCTTAGTGCCCTTGATTACGGCTATCCCATTTAATGAAAGCGAAAAAGAAATTTCTAATAGGTATCGAAAGGAAAAACCTGAGGCTACAGATTTAGAAATATATGATGTGAAACAAGGTGTAAGGCTGAAACGTTGGCGGAATTCTGGAATCGGAAGCGCAATAGGGGTGACCGTTCAGGCAATTTTGTTGTACCTAATTATTGAACAATTTTAATAATATAAACTTAAAAAAATGAAAAAAACACTACTTATTTTAATTACGATTGCTTTTGTAAATGGCATTAATGCCCAAAGTAATTCTTCTGTCGCAGTTGCGAATCCTAATGTTGAGGGCTTGTATGCAACCCCAAGTATTTGTGCAAAAATAATAAGGTTAGAGCTTTCAAAGCTCAATAAATATTCAGTTTATGATGCTTTTGATATGGAGGAAGTCTATGCCCAAGATTCGACCTATCGTAATAATTGTCTCAGTAAATCTTGTCTAGTAGAGTTTGGAAAAAAATTGGAGACGGACTACATGATTACTGGTAGTTATGATTTACTTGCGAATAAAATAGTCATTACATTAAAAATGATTGACGTTAAGAACAATAGAATTCACAAGTCTGGTTTACGTGAGTTTACCAATCAGGAAAAAGAACTTCAGCGTATGACTGAAGTGGTGTTAAAAGAGATGTTGGGAATCCCACCAAATAAAGAGCTCGTTGATCGTTTGAAGTTTGACAATGATATCATTACGAAATCGACTGTAGGTAAAGTTAGTAATTCAGGACCTCGTGTAGGAGTTGGTTTCATGACAGGTTCTTTTTATGAATTTGCCAACCGTCCTAAGGATCAAGGTGGATTGGATATTATTCCTGCTGTGAGTATGATTGGTTATCAATTGGAGGCTCAGTACGTAGGAACCGATAATTTTTCTGCATTGGCAGAATTCATTCTTAATGTAAATGGCTTAGAACAAGGAAAGTTTATACCAACATTGTCTATATTGAATGGTTTCCGTTTTGGAGATGCGGGATGGGAATTTGCCTTTGGACCAGGGTTTACACTTACCAGAACCTCTAACGGTTTCTTTGATACTGAAGGGCATTATGGCAATGCAGGACATTATTATTCAGTAGGAGGTTGGAATAGCGACTTTTCTGATTATGTGTATGCCCATAATAATGACCCGAACAATACAGTGATGTTATCTGACAACGACTATACGGAAAAAGGGTACAATGCAGAAGAAACTCTTGATGAACGAGCTAGTGTTAAAGGAGCCTTTATGTTTGTTATGGCATTTGGACGAACCTTTAGAGCAGGAGCCCTAAATATTCCGGTAAACATCTTTTATTCCTCAAGAGGAGCAGGTGGAATTGCTGGAGTTAATGTTGGTTTCAATGTTACAAAGAGCAAATCAACAATGGGATCTGGTCTGTAATACTACAAAACATGATTAGAAATGAATAAGCTAATATTAATATTTTTGTTTCCTTTTTTGGTAGAAGGCCAAAAATCTTATGTGGAATTTAACGCTGGGATTGCGTATATTCCAGATGTTGGTCTTGATATTAGTTTTTTTCCAGGCGCATCTTTTTTGGTGGGTAAGAGATTTGAGCAAGCTGATGGAAAACTCATTTTGGATATGGAGATTGGACTGGCTTTCCCAACCATTGCTACCGCTAAAATAGGTGGAGGATTCTATTTAAATAAGGAACAAAAGTTATCGATTACCGCTGGTATTCGGCCTTGGCCACTGCACCTGTATACTCAGATAAACTTACCTGAAGGACCGAAAGGTCAATTTATTCTATCATTCGAAGTTGGCTCGGCCATCATACGGAGACGTGATGAAAGTGTATCATCATATGATGATATGTGGTACAGACCTTACAGAGATTTATCTGCCGAATCTCAATTCAATGTAAATTTCGGGTACCGATGGAATATCGGAAAGAAATAAGACGCTTATTTTTTTGATAAGATCAAGTCTATTTCCTTTACCAATTTATGATCTTTAGGAGTAATGGAATTGGTATCATGAGTGTAGATCTCAATACTGAGAAATTT
>ERZ651776.243-NODE-243-length-79504-cov-7.414041_pt1 | contig 79504 bp, 73 predicted proteins | sample MGYA00514761_ERZ651776 | MGnify/ENA metagenome assembly ERZ651776 | reverse complement strand
AAAAAAAGAGGCGATTTGATGTTTGGTCGAGGTAAACTAACCCAGCTGTATATAGTTCTTATTTATCAATTAAATATTATTTACCGATTTTAAAGAAGACTATGGTGCGATAAATTTTGAATTTTTTGGAAAATTTTCTGAGTGCGTTCTATCCAGTGTGTTTTGGATTTGGGGCGTCACTGCTAGTCAGTATCTTGGTCGTATTGACCAAACGCTGGCATGGTCGATTTAGCTTTGATGCGTCGCATGGAATACAGAAGCTGCATGTCTACCCAACCCCCCGCATCGGCGGTGTGTCAATTATGTTTGGGTTGATTGCGGCTGTGACGGTGTCGCCACTAGAAATTAGAGATCAGCTCTGGCCTTGGGTGTTGGCGGGTGTGCCCGCGTTTGTATTTGGTTTGATTGAGGATTTCACCAAACGCGTCAGCGTTCAGGCACGCTTGCTGGCAACGATGGCCAGTGGGATGCTTGCTTGGTTGTTGACAGGTTACGTGATCACAGAGGTAAATGTTTGGGTAATGGACTGGCTGCTGCAGTTCACAATTGTTTCGGTACTTTTTACAGCTTTTGCTGTAGCCGGTGTTGCCAATTCAATAAACATCATTGATGGTTTAAATGGTTTGGCCGGCAGCATGGTGATGTGGGGGTTGTTAGGGGTTGCGGTGCTCGCAGGCAGCCTGGGTGACACATTTCTAGCCAGTGCTTGTTTGATTGTTATTGCCTGTGTTTTGGGCTTTTTTCTTGTCAATTGGCCTTTTGGTAAATTGTTTTTAGGAGATGGTGGAGCCTATCTTCTGGGGTTTATGTTGGCATGGGCTTGTGTTCTTTTGGTTGAAAGGAACCATTCAGTTTCCGCTTTCGCAGCGCTGCTGTTCTGCGCCCACCCTGTCATCGAAGTTTCCTACAGCATGTATCGCCGAAAAATCCGTAGCCAGCACCCTGGGCACCCTGATCGGCTGCATTTTCATAGCCTCTTTAATAGACGGATAGTGCCGCGCCTTATGCCGAACAGCAGTCTAACTTTGCGTAACTCTGTCGGCGGATTGCTTATTGGTGGTCTTAGCTTGTTGCCTGCGATTGTGGCGCAGTGGGTGTACAGCAGCACACCCTACAGCTTGTTTTGCTTTGTTGGTTTTAGTGTTGGCTATGTGATTCTGTACAAGCGCGTGTTGGTAAAGCCTCGCTCTTTCAGCCAGAGAGAAACGCTCAAAGCAGCCGATGTAGCAGTGATCTGAATATCTTCAGCCAATAAAGCTAAATTTTTGGTAGGTCGACAACAGTTGTGAAGCGCTATGGCTTTATGGCCGCTGTGTTCGAAGCTCACGGCAGTTTCCATGCGAGTGGCTGTTGTCAAACCAAATGGAGCACACGAACGGCACGCGCCGCTGTCGCCCGCTGGGGGTGAGTGCTCTCGCGATGTGAGCGCTACATGATGTCACTAAGCATAAACGCCGAGTGGCACACCAGCAGCTCATGCGTTGACCGCATCGTTTATGTTGCAGGGTGAAAGATACCCCAAGCTATTAGTTTAAATAGATATTTTTAATAATAAAAATGGATATTTGACCAACGCTGCCACCTTAACAGGCCGGCGTTTTACCAACTGAGCTATCGCGGAACAAGCAAAGCTGTTAATCAAACGTCGGCGTTTCCACACCCAACACTTTGTGGAGTTTTGGACTGGTGGTGGTGTACTGCAACAGCACGCGCTTCTCTGGGTTGATGATGGGTGCAGCGCCGAACGCTGCAAGCGCGCATTCGTGGAAGCCAGACAAGATGAGCTTCTTCTTGCCAGGGTAGGTGTTGATGTCGCCGACCGCGAAGATACCGGGTTCGTTGGTAGAAAACTTTTCGGTGTCTACAACCAATTGCTTTCGCTCGATATCAAGACCCCAGTTGGCGATAGGTCCCAACTTGGGGCTCAGACCAAAGAAGATGAGCATGGCATCCATGGGGACCACACGGGTGACGCCGTCAGGCCCCGTGACCTTAACGCCAACCAGCTTGCCGTCGCGTTCGTCCAATCCGGTGATCTGCCCGGTGATAAATTGCATCTCATACTGATCGCAGAGCTCGCGCATTTTTGCCACACTGGCGGGGGCGGCTTTGAAGACATCACGACGGTGAATGAGGATGACGCTTTCTGCTTTGTTTGGCCCATCGCCAGCAAAGTTCAGCGCCCAATCTAGCGCGGAGTCACCACCGCCCAAAACAACGAGGTTTTTTCCAGCGAAGTTGGCCGGGTCTTTAACGCGGTAGAAGACCTGGGAGCCGTCGTATTGGTCGACACCGTCGACCTTTAAGGTGCGGGGTTGAAAGGCACCAACACCCGCCGCAATGAAGATGGTTTTGGTCAAAAACTGCGTGCCTTTGCCCGTTTCGACAAAGAAGCGCCCGTCGTCTTGACGCGCCACGGTCGTGACTTCGCTTCCAAAATGGAAGGTCGGCTTAAAGGGCTCTATTTGCTTCATGAGCGCATCAGTGAGTTCTTTGCCTGTGCAAACCGGTACGGCAGGAATATCAAAGATGGGCTTGTCGGGGTACAGCTCCATGGGCTGTCCACCGGGGTAGGCCAGTGAGTCAATCACGTGCGCTTTGATCTCTAACAGACCCAGTTCAAACACTTGAAACAAACCGACGGGGCCTGCACCAATGATGACGGCATCGGTCTCAATCACATCGGAACGAATGTCTGGGTGGGCGTTGGTCGTTGCAGCTGAGTCCATAAGGCGATAAGCATTTCCGCGCAAAGAGTGCGCGAGTCAATTCAAAAATAAGGGGGCTTAGCGGATCAACTCGGAGAGCTTATCCGTGCGGTCTTTCCAGTCGTCAGCCTCAGGCAACGGCTCTTTACGCTTGGTGATACTTTTCCAAGTGGGTATGCGTGACAGCTCAACGTTGAGTTTGATCATATGCATCTGCTCTTCAGGCAGGTCCTCCTCTGCATAGATGGCAGATACAGGGCACTCGGGAATGCATACGGCGCAATCAATGCACTCGTCTGGGTCGATGGTGAGGAAGTTGGGGCCTTCCCGAAAGCAGTCGACGGGACAGACGTCAACGCAATCGGTGTACTTGCATTGGATACAGGCTTCGGTAACGACGTGTGTCATAAGCAGCGTAGGGATCGAGTTTCGTGTAAAGCCAATATTTTAAGCGCTTAGAGGCGGTTTTTTGATCACGAGGCCTTGATGCCCTGCGTTTCTAGCGGTTTATGCCGTAATCGCGGTAGCACGCTAGGTCGCGCGGGTGCGTCTCGTCATTTTTCTCACCGCCTGCCTCGCATCTTGCAGTGGCGCACGTCGGGGATCAATGGCATCTATCAGGTCTGGTGGGAGTAGGGCGGGGGTGTCGGCGTGTGGCTCGCCGCACATTTGATCAGCCAAAACCATCCCCAGTAAAGGGGCGAGGCTGAGGCCACGTGAGCCCAGGGCCATGAGCCCAAACAGGCCGGGAGCGGTTTTGACCTGTGCGCGACGCAAGCTGGGGTCTACAGGCGAGGGTGTGGCTAACGGGAGCGCGCCTACCAGCGGCAACCGGTCTATCGAGGCGCATCGCACACCTACCCAGTCAATCAGGGTGCCTGCGTTGGCGTGTGTCTCCCATTCATCGAGGGCTTCAGGCGCCAAGCGGCGCAATAAGTCGGCGTTGTGCTCCCGGTCTTCTGTGCGCGGACGACAGTCATCGTCACCACGCCGATAGGTCGCACCGATGCTCCAGACCGCACCGCGCGGTGTGTCGAAGTAAGGGACGAAGACACCGCTTAGTCGTTTGGGAATCTGCGTTGGCTCGACGTTTGTCGTGTCTTGCTTCTGTTTGTGACGGGTGACGACAGCACCCATGGTCATTTGCCCCGCAACGGGCCTCAGCCCCAATGGGGCGTTGGGTAAGAGTGCGGCGCTGTCAAAGGCGGCGCAGACGACGACGTGCGTCGCATCACAGATAGTGGCTCGGTCGCGGTCTAGAACACGCCAACGCGGTGCGCCCACCGAGTCAGTTTGCAATGGTGTTAGCGCCTCGATTGCACCAACCGCACAGCCAGTCCGTATGGTGATTTGGCTTACACGCTGTGCGTCACCTATCCAAGCGGCAATGAGTGCGGCGGGTACGACGATGCAGGCGTCGTCGTGGTCAACCACCGATACGGTGTCGCCCCCGTCAGCGGCCACACAGTTGGCAATTTGCGTGGCATGCCAGCCACGTCCATCGGGTAAATATTGTTGCAGGTGTGCCTTGGTCACAGGCAACCCCAGGGCGGTGAGGCGGCTCATGGGTGTTGGCTGGGCGGTGCGGTGTGGGCTGAGTACCCCGACGGGTAGGTCCGAGGCGCCACTGGCGAGGCGCTCTCCGCGCTCTATGAGGGTGATGGACCAGCCACGCAGGGCCAGCGCGTGTGTAACGGCCGCACCTGCGAGACCCGCCCCGATAACGACGGCGTGTCGTTCTGCGCCCAAGTCGCTCAACGCTCTCGGCGCCCTGAGACGGGTTACGCGCCTTCCGTAGGCGGCACGTAGCCTTGGGCGGCGTCGGCACCGTCTCCAAAGAAGTGGTTCTCCATTTGCCGTGCAAGATACTGACGCGCACGGGCATCGGCTAGGTTCAAGCGATTTTCGTTTACCAGCATGGTCTGGTGCTTCAACCAGTCGGCCCACGCCTGCTTGCTGACGCTCTGCCATAGGCGTTTACCCAGCTCGCCGGGGTAGGGCGCGAACTCCAAACCTTCTGCCTCAACGCCTAACTTGATGCACTTAATCATGCGTGTCATTCAAAAATTCCTTTGTGTCAATGCACCGTACTTTATCAACATTTGAAGCACCTCACACGATAAAGAAGCATGGACGCCTTCTACGGCGGTTATTATTTAAGCTGTTACCAAATGTATTAACCCGTGGAGAACCCATGCAGACGCAGCTATTCAACCGTGACCACTTCGTCGCCCGATTTACCCGTCGGACATCGGTACTCATGGCTTTGTGGTGCGTGGGCCTTCTGGTTTTTGGCTTATACCTGCAGCATGCACAAGGCTTAGAGCCGTGTCCAATGTGTATCGTCCAAAGATACGCCCTGGTGCTGGTGTTTGTTCTTTGCGTGATTGCGGCATTGTGGCCTGCTAATTGGTTGGGTGGGCTGGCGTCGATGTTGACGGTGCTGATGTCTCTGGCAGGCGCAGGCGTCGCGGCTAGACAGAGTTGGTTGCAATGGTTTCCGCCAGAGATGTTCTCGTGCGGACGTGACTTCTACGGCATGATCGAGGCGTTCCCGCTGCAGCGCGTGATACCCATGTTGCTGAAAGGCAGTGGTGACTGCACCGCCATAGACTGGACATTCTTGTCGCTGTCGATTGCAAACTGGTCGTTCCTTAACTTCGTTTTGCTGGCCTTGGTGAGCGCCCTCATCGTGCGCTATCGCTGGCGCTAATTCGTAGGCCGTTAATTAGTAGGCCGTTAATTAACGCGGCTCTTTACAGCTTCTTCAGAAAGACCTTGCTGCGGCGATCGGTGTTGTACTTCATGCGCCTAGCCGCAGGTAGCTGTTCGGTTGGTACTTCCACAAACCCCCGCTTAATGAACCAATGCATGGTTCGCGTGGTCAGCACAAAAATACTCTTCAGCCCCTGCGCGCGTGCACGTTGCTCAATGCGCTTGAGCAGGCGCTCGCCGTCGCCTTGCGCCTGACTTTGCGTGGAGACGGTGAGGGCGGCCATTTCACCGGTGCGCTCTTCCGGGTAGGGGTAGAGCGCGGCGCAGCCGAAAATAACGCCGTCGTGCTCGATGATGGTGTAGTTCGATGCGTCGCGTTCGATTTCGGTCCGATCCCGCTTGACCAAGACGCCTTCGCGCTCCAAGGGTTCAATTAGAGAGACGATGCCGCTCACATCATCAATGGTCGCCTCTCGCAGGCTTTCTAGCTTCTCATCGACGACCATGGTGCCAATGCCATCGTGGGTATAAATTTCTAATAGCGGTGCGCCATCAACGGCGAAGGGCAAAATGTGGCTGCGCTCCACACCGCTTTCGCACGCGTGGGCGCAATAGCGGAGGTAAAAGCTGGTGTCTGTTGCCCGCTCTGCCTTAGGAAGCCGCGCCAAAATGGCGGTGGCCTGCGCTAGGGGGAGCTCGGTGACGATGGGCGTACTGGGGTCGTCTACGGTTTGGTGAATGCCGGAAATTTCGGTCAGAAACATCAACTTGTCGGCCTGTAGCGCAATTGCTGTGGCCGTTGCGACATCTTCCATTGCCAAGTTAAATGCCTCACCGGTTGGCGAAAAGCCAAAGGGCGACAGCAACACGAGCGCGCCCATATCGAGCGCACTGGCAATACCGGCAGCGTCTACTTTGCGCACGGTGCCAGAGTGGATGAAGTCAATTCCGTCAACCAAGCCAACAGGCCTAGCCGTGATGAAGTTGCCGGACAAGACGCGAACGGTGGCACCCGCCATGGGGGTGTTGGGCAGGGCTTGGCTGAACGCGGCTTCAATCTCGTAGCGCAGCTGGCCCGCGGCCTCCTGCGCGCAGTCTAGGGCCACAGAGTCGGTGATGCGGGTGCCCATTGCAAACCGCGCCTCATGGCCTTTGGCGGCCAATTGCTCGTTCACCTGCGGGCGAAAGCCATGCACGAGCACGATGCGCACGCCCATGCTTTGAATCAGGGCCAAATCTTGCACAACGCTGGGTAACTTTCCCGCAGCGATGGCTTCGCCTGCGAGACCAACCACCAATGTCTTGCCACGGTGCATGTGTATGTAGGGGGCGACCGAGCGGAACCAAGGCACAAAAGTGAAGTTAAAAACATCAGACATGGCGTTTAAGGGGGTGGTTCTGTGGTGAAAATAGCCCCCCTCACGGGGAGCGACCAATCCATAAGGATAATCGTTCCTGGAGTGAAGTTGTTTTTTGTGTTCGAAACGCGGGTGTAACGTTGGATTTAAAGCTAAATTTTCCGGAGTCTTTGCCCGTCAGCGCCAAGCGTGACGAGATCATGGCTCTGATGCGTGAGCACCAAGTGGTCGTCGTTTGCGGCGAGACCGGCTCGGGTAAAACCACGCAGTTGCCCAAGATGGCGTTGGCGCTAGGCCGTGGTCGAATCAACGGCGGTGGTCTGATTGGGCATACCCAACCGAGGCGAATTGCCGCGAGCAGCGTCGCCAAGCGCATCGCGTCCGAGCTCAACACGCCCTTGGGTGAGGTCGTTGGCTACAAGGTGCGCTTCCAAGATCGGTTGGGGCCCAAGTCGTCAGTGAAGCTGATGACCGACGGGATATTGCTGGCGGAGACGCAGACAGATCCGATGCTCAAAGCCTACGACACCATCATCATCGACGAGGCCCACGAACGTAGCTTAAACATTGATTTTTTGATGGGCTTCTTGCGTCAGCTGTTACCGCGACGCCCAGATCTGCAAGTTATTGTGACGTCGGCGACGATTGATGCCGATCGGTTTGCGCAGTATTTCGCCTCCAGAAAAGGACCGGCGCCGGTCGTGCAGGTGTCGGGGCGGACCTTTCCGGTGGAGGTGCGTTGGCGCCCCTTTGAGGAGAGCAAAGACGCGGACCTCAACACCGCCATTTCCGATGCCGTCGATGACTTATGGCGTGGCGGTGGGATGCGTAGTGCGGGTGACATTTTGGTGTTTTTACCCGGTGAGCGAGAAATTCGAGAGGCCACGGATCACCTGCGCAAGCACCTAAGCCACCAGCCCACCCTAAGGGATGCGGAGATATTGCCCTTGTTCTCACGGCTGAGTCAGGCGGAACAAGACCGTGTTTTTGAGACGGGTGGCCAGCGGCGTGTGGTGCTCGCCACCAACGTCGCGGAGACCTCGCTCACGGTGCCCGGTATTCGCTTCGTGATTGATGCTGGTACGGCACGGGTTAAGCGCTACAGCTACCGTCAGAAAGTGGAGCAACTGTTGGTTGAGCCTATCAGCCAAGCAGCAGCGAATCAGCGCAGCGGGCGTTGCGGTCGCGTAGCCGATGGCATTGCGATCCGGCTTTACGCACAAACCGAGTTTGATGCACGGCCGCGGTTTACCGACCCTGAGATTTTGCGCAGCTCCTTGGCAGCGGTGATTCTGCGCATGAAGGCCCTGCATCTGGGCGATATTGAACAGTTTGCATTTCTTGATCCGCCGCCTCGCAAGGCCATTGTTGACGGCTACCAACTACTGAATGAGCTGGGTGCCGTCGATGAGGTGAACGCGCTGACACCCATAGGACGCACGCTGTCCAAGTTACCGCTAGATCCGCGCGTTGGCCGCATGATTGTGGAGGCCAAGGCCCGCGGTGCACTGGCTGAGGTGATGGTGATTGCCGCATCTCTGTCGTTACAAGACGTGCGTGACCGCCCCATTGAGAAACAGGCTCAGGCGGATCAGGCGCATAAGAAATTTGATGATGAGCGCAGCGAGTTTTCTGGCATCTTGCGTTTGTGGGCTTGGTTGTCTCGGTCCCGTGGTGGGCCGACGAATGACCCGTTGCTTTCTGCGTGGGCGAGTGGCGCCAAACCCGAAGGCGCTGACGCACAGCCGTCACTGCGCAGCCAAAATGCGCACCTAAGCCCAGACAAGCGTGGCGCGTCGCGGGACGGCCTCAATACCTTGGCCAAGCAGTTTAAAAAGCCTGGGGCCTCTAAGCATGCATCGGCGGTGGTGGAGGCTGTACACAAACTATCTAATCGCCAGTACGAGCAGGTGCTAAGAGAGAGCTACGTCAATATTCGCCGCGCGCGCGAGTGGCGTGATATTTACTCACAACTGCATACCGTGGTCGCGGAGCAGGGCTGGACCTTGAACCAGAAGCCTGCAGGTTACGAGTCGTTGCACTTGTCTTTGTTGGCGGGACTGCTTGGTAACGTGGGGTGTAAAAACGAAACCGAAGACTGGTATCTTGGCGCCCGCGGGATCAAGTTTTTACGCCACCCCGGTGCCAACCTGAGTAAGAAACCGGGCAAGTGGATTGTGGTGGCCGAGTTGGTTCAGACCACGCGTCTATTTGGTCGTGGGATCGCACAGATTGACCCCAAGTGGCTGGAGGAGGTGGGCGGTCATTTGCTGAAAAAACAGCTACTGGAGCCGCACTGGGAGAAGAAGTCGGCACACGTTGTCGCGCTCGAGCGCGCCACGCTATACGGCTTGGTGGTTTACAACCAGCGGCGTATTCGCTACGACCGCATTGACCCCGTGTTGTCACGGACTTTGTTTATTCGCGAAGGCTTGGTCGGCGGTGCTTACGAGTGCAAGCTGCCGTTTCTAGCGGCCAATCGCCGCATGATGCGCGAGGTGTTGGACTTGGAGCACAAGTCACGGCGACAAGATGTGCTCGTGGACGATAGCTTGATAGAGGCTTATTACGACGCGCAGCTGCCCGATGACGTGTTCAGTGGCGATACGCTAGAGCGCTGGTATCGGGTTGAATCAAAAAGAACCGACCGCTTATTGTTCCTAGACCGTGAGAGCTTGATGCGCCATGAGGCCAGTGGCGTGACGCACCAAGCGTTTCCAAAAGTGGTTCGCGTGGGTGGGGTGGATTGCTTGGCGACCTACCTGCATGAACCCGGTGATAGCAAAGACGGCTTGACCGTGGAGGTGCCGATATTTGCGCTGAATCAAGTCGACGCAGGGCGCTGCGAGTGGCTGGTGCCCGGTATGTTGAAGGACAAAATACAAGCGCTTCTAAAAAGCTTGCCCCAAAGGCCGCGCTCTCGTTTAGTGCCCATACCGCACACCGCGGAAAGCATGGCCGAGGTGCTATCGGCACAGGGTACGTTCGGTAACGGCAGCCTGACCGATGCCGTGGTGCGTTTGGTGCGTGAGAAGACCCAACTTGACGTCAAGGCGGCAGAGTTCAAGGCCGATATGCTGAGTCCCCATTTGTTGATGAACATCAAGGTGGTGGATGAAACGGGGCGGCAGTTGGGCATGGGGCGTCAAGTGGCAACGCTGAAGGCCAACCTAGGCGGAAAAGCCCGTGGTGCTTTCCAAGCGTTGGCTCAGCTGAAGCTGGGTACACCACCGGCATCGCAGGCGTCTGCGAACGAGCAACCGTCATCTCCTGCGGCGGGGGAGTTGAAAGGGGTAGGGGCGCCAAGCGCATCTGCTGTTTCAAGCGACACCTTGGTCAACAGCGTGCCGCAGTGGGATGCCCAGACACAGCATACCGAGTGGTCGTTTGGCCCCTTGCCAGAGCTGATGGAAATTCGACAAGGCAAGCAGAGCATGGTTGGCTTTCCGGCGCTAGTGGACCAAGGTGATGCGGTGTGCGTGGCGGTGTTTGATGAGCCTGATGTGGCGGCTAGACAGCACCGCATGGGTCTGTCGAGGCTGTGCGCCTTGCAGATCAAAGATGCGTTGAAGTATCTTGAAAAAAATATTCCTGACCTCCAAATGATGTCTGTGGCCTACATGCCGCTAGGCACTGCTGAACAGCTGCGCGCGCAAATTATTGCTGTTGCGATCGACAAGGCGTTTCTGCAAGCACCTTTGCCAACCGACGCCGATAGCTTTCTGGAACGGGTGAAGGATGGGCGTGGACGGCTGACGTTGATCGCCAATGAGGTGGCCAGAACCAGCGGCGACGTGTTGGTTCATTTCACCAAGGTTCAGCGCAAGTTACGCGATAGCAAAGCGCTGGGTCCTGTGTGTGCGGATGTAGAGCAACAGTTGGGGCGTCTGATGCCAACGCAGTTTGTACGCGACACGCCATCAGAGCAACTCGCCCATCTCCCGCGGTATTTACAGGCGATGGTGTTGCGCCTAGACAAAGCCCGCAATGAGGCTGCCCGCGATGCACTCAATACACGCGAGGTCCAGCGTTTGGAGCAGGCCTTTTATCGCTTGCTCTCGCAGCGCAAAGGGCAGGTTGATGACGCCACAAAAGCCTTCAGGTGGTTGTTGGAGGAGTTGCGCGTTGGCTTGTTTGCACAAGAACTTCGAACGCGTCAGCCTGTCAGCGTGAAGCGCCTAGAGAAGGCGTTGGCTTTGTTGCAGGCCTGACCGGCCCGCGCTCAACCGCGCAGGCAACGGGGCGCTTACAGCTCGTAGTTATCGCCCGCGCCGGCCATGGCCTTGAGGATCAGGTCTTTGCTCAAGTTGGGACTCAAAAGCTCAGCTAGGCGCAAGACGTAAAGCCTAAGGTAGGCGCCGCGCTTGAAGGCGATTCTGGCGATATTGCCGCCGAACAGGTGGCCGGCGGGTCTGCTGACCAACTCGGGTGACAAGGTGTTTTTGTTGATCGCCATCTCCGCCACGATACCCACGCCCATGCCCAAAGCAACGTAGGTTTGAATGACATCTGAATCAATGGCATCCAAGACCACGTTGGGCTTCAATGCGCGGTTGGCGAATGCGGCATCAATACGACTGCGTCCGGTATAGGCGCTGTGGTAAGTGACGATTGGGTGGTCAACCAAATCTTCTAAGCGAATGCGCTCCAGCGCGGCGAGCGGATGGTTGCTGGGCATGACCAATGCGTGATGCCACTCGTAGCAAGGCAGGGTCATCAGGTCGTCAAATTGGCTTAGAGACTCTGTCGCAATGCCGATGTCGGCGGTGTCGTTGAGCAGCATCTGTGCGACCTGACTGGGGGAGCCCTGGTGCAAGCTGATATTGACCAAGGGGTAGGCTTGGCGTAGCTTGGCAACCGGCTCAGGCAGCACGTAGCGGGCTTGCGTATGGGTGGTGGCGATGCTTAAGGTGCCCGAGTCTTGGTTCGCGTATTGTTCGCCGATACGCTTGAGGTTTTGAATTTCGCGCAAGATGATATCGATGCTTTTAAGCACATGCGCGCCGGGTTCAGTGATGCGCTTGAGCCGTTTGCCGTGCCGCGTAAAAATTTCAACGCCCAGTTCATCCTCGAGTTCAATAATGGCCTTGGAGACTCCGGGCTGTGACGTATGCAACGCCTTGGCGGTTTCGGTGAGGTTCAGGCTGCGTCTAACGGCTTCTTGAACAAATTTAAATTGATGCAGATTCATGCGTTGTCAGTTCCATCCCTTGCGGGCAGCTAGCGGCGTAAAACCAGCCAAGAGAAGGCGAGCAGAGATATCGCCGAGTAAATAAGGCTGGGCGCCGCTGCAGCGAGCCACGGCTGCCAGGTACTTAGGTTGCCAATAAAAGAGAACATGCTGTTCATTAAAAAGAAACTGATGCCTGTTAAAAAGCCAATAAACACGTAGCCTGCAATGCCCTCTGATCGAAAATGCAGGTAAGCAAAGGGCAGGGCTAAGGCCACCATCACCAAGCAACCCATAGGGTAAAAGAGCTTGCGCCAAAATTCTATTTCGTATTGTTGCGCGCTTTGTCTGTTTTGGTCGAGATGGGTCACGTATTGATACAGCTCGAGGGTACTGAGATTGTCAGGATCCAATAGGGCCACGGAGACCATGTCTTTTGTTATGTCTGTCCGCCATTCATAGGTTTTAAATGACTCAGTTGCGATGCGGTTGTCTTTGGTTGCGCTATCGCGCTCATTCGCGGGAGAGGCATTGTCATAGCGGGCAATCGTGCCCTGAGTTAGTTGCCAAGATCCATCACCGACATCAATGCCGTCGCTGGCCGTAATTGTGCGCTTTAGTCGACCCGCTGAATCAAATTCAAAAATTTTGACTTGCTGGAAGGCCAAGCTTGCATTAATTGCACCCACATTAACCGAGGCCGTTTCGGAGCGTTTGGGTGACGATTCTTTCAACCACGCGCCGGTTCGTCCCGTGCTAACACTGCCATCGAAGCGCACCTTCAGCAAGGTTTGCTGCTTGTTGGTGTACGGTGCGATGTAGTCGCCCGTGATGAACGTAAAAACTGCAAAAACCAAGCCCAAGGACAGCATGGCCCGCAGCGCCATCCACGGTCCAAGGCCACTGACTCGCAAGATGGTGAACTCTGAGCTTTGCGCCAGACGCGTGAGGACCAAAATAGTGCCGATGAGTACACAGATAGGCATCAGTTGATAGAGACGCCACGGCAGGCCTAACGCCACGGCGTACAGCGCCGTTAGCAGCGTAAACGGTTCGTTGGTGTCTAGTGGGTTTAGCTTGCCAATCGAGGGCAGTTGGTCGACTAGATCGAAAAAAGAGAACAGTCCCAAAAAACCCAGGGCGATGAAGGTCACGGCCGTGAAAATCTCTTTGTACAAGATGACGCGTAGGGTCTTCATGCGGTGGTTTTTCCGGCCGTGCGTGGCGAAATCAGTGCTTTTAAAACGTCCCAGAGCGCAATTTGGCGGTGCCGCTTGTACAGCCAAAGAAGTGCCAGAGAAAATGCACCGCCGTGCAGTGCAAGCATCATGGGAACGAAGTCGACCTTTTGAAAACTGATCCAACTGCTGCTGACGGTATGGAGGTTGAAATAAATGATCGCCGTTAGCATCGCCATTAACAGCGGACTACCGCCTTTGCCTCGGGTGTTTTGCTTGGCAACGGCCAGCCCCAGCAAGACAAAATTGAACGCCATAAATGCCATCCCAAGACGCCATGCGAGCTCGCCTTGGGCAGGGGTGTCCCAGCGCTTGAGAAGCGTCCGCGTCGTGGCACTTTTGAGAGAGTAGTCCGTGCCGATGGCAATGGGTTCTTTAACTAAGTTACCCTGGCGCTCGAAGATGGTTACCGTTTGTTGTTGTCCGTCGGCGCTAAGCCGTACCTGCTGACCGTTGTTTAACTCCATGAACTGCCCCTCGGGCTTATCCACTACTTGGCCATCCTTGGCGGAGATGACCGATGTGCCGCGTGCATTTTTACTGGAAATAAATATATCGTTACCCGTTTGCCCCGTATCGCTGGTCTTGTCCATAAAGAAGACAAGGTCGCCGCTTGCTGACTCCTTGAACTCGCCGGGTGCGACGCGGTCAATGTTTCCCCGCGCTTCGAATTGACCTTTTAATGTGTCAAGTTGGGCGTTATGCCATGACCAAGCCCATATTTGTAGGGCCAGTATCGCTATTAGGATGGGCCACGCGAATCGAAAAGCAGGCGCTATAAATTGGAAAATCCCTGCGCCACTGTTGAACCAAATAACCATTTCACTGTCGCGGTACATACGCGACATGGTGGAGACCACCGCGATAAATAAAGCGACGGACAAAATAAGCGGCATTCTGCCCAGTGCGCTGTAGGCGAGCGCAAGGGTTAAGGACTCTGGGTCGAGCTCACCTTCTGAGGCTAAACCCAGCGTGCGGATGAGCATCAGCGTCATGACAATGGTGAATAAAACCACCCAGCTTGTCCAAAAGCTACGCGCTAAGTCTTTTCTGATGGAGGAATGGAATAACATCTAGGGGTCTATACACAATAGGTGGATTATGAACGTTGAACTCAAAACCCTTTCATTCGACAAAGCTTGTCAGAAGCGCTGTGATGCATTGATTATCCTGCTTCCCAAGGATACGCGCGCGCCTTCCAAAGGAACCGCTGTAACGCAGTGGATTGCGCAAGCCCAACACAAGGGTGCGCTAAGTGGTGGCGCAAACAACACAATTACGGCTTACGGAGACCCTCGGTTTAACGCCCAACTGGTTCATGTGGTCGCCGTAGATGCCCATGCTCCGGACGAGGTACAGGCCGCACTGGTTGCTGCCGTGCGTGCGGTGAGTGGGCAAGCCCAATCGGTGGTGGTTGCCTTGCACCCGCTTGAAGCCGGCTTTGAGGCGTCATCTGACAATGGTGTGGACTGGATGCACCTGCTGGTGAGCTCGGTGGGTGAGGCGACCTATCAATACAGCACCAGTAAGGCCAAGACCGCGCGCAAGGCTTGGACGGGCATGGTGACCTTTGCTGTGACGCAATCGGGTGCGGTGAAGTCGACATTCGAGCGCGCTTGCGCGGTGGTGTCTGGAATGAATTTGGCCAAAGAGTGGGCAAATCGGCCTGCAAACCTAGCCACGCCCACGATGCTGGGTGAGGAGGCCAAGCGCCTGGCTAAGTTTAAGGGCATGCGGGTTGAGGTGATGGGGCCACGCGAAGTAGCGCGCCTCAAGATGGGCGCCTTCATGGCCGTCGCGCAAGGCTCTGTCCAGCCTCTGCGGTTCATTGTTGTCCGTTATCAGGGCGGGCCGGCGGATCAGGCCCCAGTGGTGTTGGTTGGCAAGGGCATCACGTTTGACACGGGCGGCATTTCCCTGAAGCCAGGCGGCGACATGGATGAGATGAAGTACGACATGGGCGGTGCCGCGAGTGTGCTGGGTGCGATGCACGCGATTGGGCAGTTACAACCGGCGACCAACGTAGTGGCATTGATCCCGAGTTGCGAAAACATGCCAGATGCCGCTGCGGTAAAGCCCGGTGATGTGGTCACCAGCATGAGTGGCCAAACCATAGAAATTCTAAATACCGATGCTGAGGGGCGCCTGATATTGTGTGACGCCTTGACGTATGCCAAGCGTTTCAAGCCCGCCCATGTGGTGGATATTGCAACGCTTACAGGGGCCTGCGTGATAGCGCTGGGACATGTGCGCACGGGTATGTTCTCGGCGGATGATGCGCTTGCGCAGTCGTTGAGCGACGCGGGTGAACAGACGCGCGATTTGTGCTGGCGTATGCCGCTTGATGCGGCTTATGGCCGGTCACTGAAGTCAAATTTCGCAGACATACCGAATATCGGCGGTGGGCGTGCCGGCGGTTCGATTACGGCCGCGAAGTTTCTGGAAAAATTCACGGAGTCGTTTAAGTGGGCGCACTTGGATATCGCGGGAACCGCGTGGATCAGTGGCGCGGCAAAGGGTGCCACCGGGCGCCCGGTACCGTTGCTGGTCCACCACGTGCTGAACAACGCGGCAAAAGGCCGTCGGGGTTCGCGGCGTTAAGCGGGTTGCGCCATGTCTAGTTTGGTAGCGGTTGCCTTCCATACCGGCGTGGCGGACGCGGTGGTGCACCTGCGTCGCTTGGTGGCGAAAGCGCTCAAGCTGGGCGAACCCATGGTGGTGATCTGCGACCCGGCCGAATTGGATGCAACGGATTTGGCGCTATGGTCTGAGCGAAGCACATTTGCGGTGCATTGCCGCTACGACGCGCCGGCGGCGGTGCTCAATCGGACGCCCGTGGTGTTGGCAACCGAGGTATCGCAGGTAACGACGCGGGCGCGTTTGGTGAATATCAGTGGCCAATGGGTGGCAGACTGCGAGACGTTTGCCCGTGTCGTTGAAGTGGTCACGCCCAGTGGTGCGGCGGCTGCGCGTGACCGTTGGAAGCGTTACGCCCAATTGGGTGCCGAGCTGTCAAATACGGGATTCGGCGCTTAAGCCGCTCGCTAGGGATTCAGGGTAAACCCTTGTGTTGATACCCGCGTCGACGCTCGCCCGTGCAATCGCTTGGCATCTGGGTTACCGTTTTCGGCGTGGGATGGCGTTAAGCTCGTACCGAGTAGGCTACCAACACTACAATTTAACCATGTTGAATCAAGGACTTCCATGCAAATGAAGACGAAACTCGCACTGATAGCGGCGGCGGCTCTGGCCCTCGTCGCTTGTAGCGACAACACCGGCGAAGCATCGAGTGACGATATGCTGATTGTCAAAATCGGCCACGTCGCTCCAACCAGCGGTGCCATTGTCCACTTGGGTAAAGACAATGAAAACGGTGGGCGTATGGCGATTGAGGAGCTGAACGCATCGGGCATGACGATTGGCGGCAAGCCAGTCACCTTTGAGCTATTGGTTGAAGACGATGCCGCTGATCTCAGAATGGGTACAGCGGCCGCGCAGCGGTTGGTTGACGCAAAAGTTAATGGGGTGGTTGGTCACTTGAACTCCGTCACCACCATTCGCGCGTCATCGATTTACCATAACGCGCGTTTGCCGCAAATTTCTCCATCAGCGACCAACCCCACGTACACACGCCAGGGTTTTGACACGACCTTCCGCTTAGTGGCTGACGATGCCCAGTTGGGCGCCACTTTGGGGCGTTACGCGATTGAAACCCTCAAGGGTAAAACGGTGGCTCTGATTGACGACCGTACGGCCTATGGGCAAGGCGTTGCCGATGCATTTGAAAAGGGCGTGGCTGCGGCAGGCGGTACGTTGGTTGCGCGTGAATTTACGACCGACAAGGCGACCGACTTCACCGCGATCCTGACCGCTATCAAGGCGAAGGCGCCTGACGTCGTGTTCTTCGGCGGTATGGATGCGGTTGCGGGCCCGCTGTTGAAGCAAATGAAGCAACTAGACCTACAAGCAAAGTTCATGGGCGGTGACGGCATTTGCACCGCAGGTTTGCCCGCGTTGGCTGGTGATAGCTTGGCAGATGACATGGTCTATTGTGCGGAAGCGGGTGGTGTGGATGCGGCAGGTAAGCCTGCGATGGACAAGTTCCGCGCAGACTTCAAGGCCAAGTACGGTGATGACGTGAAGGTGTATGCGCCATACGTCTACGACGCCGTGAAGTTGATGGCCGATGCGATGCAGCGTGCAGATTCAGCTGATCCAGAGAAATACCTACCCCTGTTGGCAAAGACAGCCGGTTATCAAGGCGTCACCGGCACGATTTCATTTGATGAAAAGGGCGATATCCAGAATGGCGCATTGACGGTGATGACCTACCGCGGTGGTCAACGCACCCAGTTGGCGGTTATTCGCTAGCTAGCGACGGCGCCCGCTGTGTTTAAAAAGCCACCTTCGGGTGGCTTTTTTGATGATTGGCCTTCTTACAGCACGGGTTCTGCTGTTTTGCGCCCCTAACGGCCTGTGACTGACTAAAATGACGGGTTGCACAGCTATTGCGCTGTCGCTGAACAGAATCCCCAACATGAATATGCCCATAGACGTGTCGCAATTTGAGCGACTCGCCAAGCCCATTACCAGTTACCGACCCTATTGGGCCAAGCGGTTCGGTACGGCCACATTCTTGCCGACATCGCACGAGGAGATGCTGGCATTGGGCTGGGACAGCTGCGACATCGTCATTGTGTCTGGCGATGCCTATGTGGACCATCCCAGTTTTGGTATGGCGGTAATCGGCCGGACCCTAGAGGCACAAGGGTTTCGAGTGGGCATCATTGCGCAGCCTGACTGGCAAAGTGCGGAGCCCTTTAAAGCATTGGGTAAACCCAATTTGTTTTATGGCGTCACCGCAGGGAACATGGACTCCATGATCAACCGCTACACGGCGGACCGCAAGATGCGCTCGGATGACGCGTATACGCCGGGTGGACAAGGGGGAGCGCGCCCCGATCGCGCCGCATTGGTGTACGCCCAACGTTGCCGTGAGGCCTATAAAGAGGTGCCCATTATTGTGGGCGGTATCGAGGGGTCCTTGCGCCGTATTGCGCATTACGACTATTGGCAAGACAAAGTGCGTCGCTCCATGGTGGTCGACGCCAAATGCGATCTCTTACTGTACGGCAATGCCGAGCGAGCCATCATTGAGATTGCGCACCGGTTGGGAAAAGGGGAGGCGGTACAAGACATCACGGATGTGCGTGGGACGGCATTTGTGCGGCGCGAGACCCCAGACGGTTGGTTTGAAATCGACTCCACCGACGTTGATCAACCGGGACGCGTGGACAGCCATGTGAACCCCTATCTGATGGTTTCCGAGCAAGCCGCGGCAAACGGAGCGACGTGCGCGCGTGAAGACGAGGCCGATGCCACCGCGCTGGCTGCGAATGCGGCGGCAACAACGCCGGCGTTAGAGGGTGCGGCTTTGCCCGCTGCAGGGGTGGTGGTCAAGCCCCTGAACTTCGTCCCCAACCCGGCGCTGCAACGTGCGGCCAACGGGCGCATCAAGGCGCCACCGCGTGAACGCAGCGTGATCAGGTTGCCGTCGTATGAGCAGGTCAAGCGCGACCCGGTGCTGTATGCGCACGCGAACCGTGTGCTGCACCTTGAGACCAACCCGGGTAACGCGCGTGCCTTGGTTCAGACACACGGCGAAGGCAAGACCGCACGCGATGTGTGGGTGACGGCGCCGCCGATTCCGCTGACAACGGCCGAAATGGACCACGTGTTCGATTTGCCCTACGCCCGTAGCCCGCATCCACGTTATGCTGATAAGTCGGGCGGGCATAACGGCGAGACCAAAATACCCGCTTGGGAAATGATCCGCTTCTCTGTCAACATCATGCGCGGTTGCTTCGGCGGCTGCACATTTTGTTCCATTACGGAGCATGAAGGCCGTGTGATTCAAAGCCGTTCCGAGGACTCCATCATCAAAGAGGTGGAAGCGATTCGGGACAGTGTTACGGGCTTTACCGGCGTTATTTCTGATCTGGGTGGACCGACCGCCAATATGTACCGCATTGGCTGCAAAACGCCAGAGATTGAGGCGGCTTGTCGCAAACCGAGTTGTGTCTATCCGGGCATTTGTTCCAACTTAAACACCAGCCATGACCCGTTGATTAAGCTCTACCGCCGCGCGCGGGAACTGCGCGGGGTCAAGAAAATACTGATCGGTTCTGGTTTGCGATACGACCTTGCGGTTGAGTCGCCAGCGTATGTGAAAGAGTTGGTGACGCATCACGTCGGCGGCTATTTAAAAATTGCACCTGAGCATACCGAGGGGGAGCCGCTGGCGAAGATGATGAAGCCGGGCATAGGAACCTACGATCGCTTTAAGCAAATGTTTGATAAGTTCAGCGCCGAAGCTGGGAAAAAGCAGTACCTCATTCCCTACTTCATCGCCGCGCACCCGGGTACGCGTGATGAGGACATGATGAACCTCGCCGTTTGGTTAAAGCGCAATGGGTTTCGTGCCGATCAAGTGCAGACCTTTTACCCCAGCCCGATGGCGACGGCGACAGCCATGTATCACTCCGGACGAAACCCCTTGCGCAAAGTGGGGCGTCAGTCAGAAACGGTGGATGTGGTGCGTGGTGAAAAGCGTCGACGCTTGCACAAGGCATTTTTACGCTATCACGATCCAAACAACTGGCCTTTGCTGCGCGACGCGTTGAAGGCGATGGGACGGTCAGATCTGATCGGCAATGGAAAAGTGCACCTCATACCCAGCTACCAGCCACTGAGTACGGGCGAGTACGTCAGCGCGCGTCGTAAGAACAGCACGCCAGCACATGCTAAGAGCGGCACAGGCAGCAGCGGTAAAACCAAGCTGGGTAAGACCAGCGCGGTTCAACCCAGAGCGGGCCGTCTGCTTACCCAACACACGGGCCTACCGCCGCGCGCGGGTACGGGCGTGAGCACGCGCAAGAGCGCAAGCGCGAGCAATGGCCCAACGACCGGTGCGGGCGCATCTAAGACACGCAAAAATCGCAAGTAGCGTCGGGCTGTGTACCTAGCCTGACGTCAGTTGGCTAGGGTATGCAGCGGCAGATCGTTAGACGCTGCGATGGCGTCTAAGCTGGCGCGAGTGTGGCCTGCAAAAAACCGCGTGAGGCGTTTTCGCATGATGGGTGCACGCCAATCAAGCGCGCCCTCTTTGGGAGCCTTGATGGCCGCAACGTCGGCGAGCCGCTGTGCAAAATGAGGCTCTAGCGCCGCTACCGCGACTCGGCCATCCTGGCAGGCGTAAATGCGGTAACCGGCGTGCGCCCCGCCAACAACACCTTGTGGCGAGGTGAGACCCCATGATTTAGGGAGCCCTAAGAACAGCGCCGCGGTGCTGAGTGCTACTTCCCTGTGGTTACCTTTGCCCGTGCGTGTGCGCTGGATGATTGCCGCCATGGCGGCCTCAGATGCGGCCAAGGCACCGCCCATATCCGCAAAGAGGGTAGGGGGCATCTCTAGGTTTTGTGTCAACCCAGCTTCCGCCATATACGTCAGGTCATGGCCAGCAATCTCCGCCGCCTCGCCCGGCGCGCCAACAATGGCGATCTGGCAGAGGTGAGGGTAGCGTTTATGGAGTGCTGTCCAACCCAAGCCCAGCTTTCGCAAGGCGCTGGGGCGAAAGGAGGTCAGCAACACATCCGTCTGGGTCAGCGCTTTATGCAAGGTCGCCTGCCCAGCCGCTGTTTTCAAGTCAGCACTGCTCACACGCACGCCTTGGTGTAAGTCCGCGTAGGCCTGTGGCAGGAAATGGCGCATGGGGTCGCCGCTAGGCGGTTCTATCTTCTGGCATCGCGCGCCGAGCTGATGTAATCGCTGCAGCGCCGCAGGTCCCGGTAAATTAAGGGAGATGCTGAGCACCCGTAGCCCTTTTAATGGGCCGGTGGGTTGAGGAGAGGGTTTAGGGGCGGATTTAGGGGAGGATTTAGCGGTTGGCATGACGCAGGTCTTTCTCGCGGTTGTTCCATGGACGCGGGTGTATGGTTATGCTTCGCTTCCCGCGTGTATCTGTCCTGATCATTACATGGGCAAACCCACATAGTTTTCCGCCAGCGACTCACTGGCCGCGCGTGAACCCACGAGATACGCGAGCTCGGCTTCTTGGACCTTCTGATTGAAGGTGCCTTCAGCGGGAAACTGGTGCATCAAACTGGTGAACCACCAAGAGAAGCGTTCTGCTTTCCAGACCCGAGACAACGATTTTTCTGAGTAGGTGTCGATACCTTGCGGGTCGCTGTCTGTGAAATATGTCTGAAACGCCTCCGCGAGGTAGCAGACGTCGGATGCCGCAAGATTCAAACCCTTCGCGCCGGTGGGCGGAACGATATGGGCCGCGTCGCCAGCTAAAAAGAGGTGGCCGAATCGCATGGGTTCGGTGACAAAGCTTCGCAATGGTGCAATACTTTTTTCGATCGATGGTCCCGTGATGAGTCGCTCGGCGGCCTCGGGGTCCAGACGGGCGCGCAGTTCAGTCCAGAACGCGTCGTCACTCCATTGCGCTACCTTATCGGTAAGCGGGCACTGAACGTAGTAGCGGCTGCGAGTCATGCTGCGCATGGAGCACAAAGCGAATCCGCGCTCTGTGTTGGCGTAAATTAGCTCGTGTGAAACGGGCGGCACGTCGGCCAACACGCCTAGCCAACCAAAGGGGTAAATTTTCTCAAACGTCTGTAGGCTCTGGCTCGGCACGCTCGCACGACAGACCCCGTGATAGCCGTCACAGCCCGCTATAAACGTTGCCTCTATGGTTTTTTGCTCACCATTGTGGGTGAAGGTCACCTTGGGGCGCTCGCTGTCAAAGTCGCTAATTGCAACGTCTTGTGCATCGTAAAACGTCTCTAGGTTTTCTTGCGCTCGCGCGTGCATCAGGTCTTTGGTTACCTCGGTTTGACCGTAGACCATGACCCGTTTGCCACCGGTCAGCGCATGCAGGTCAATGCGGTGGCGGGCGCCTTTGAACAACAACTCAAAACCGTCGTGGGGAAGGCCCTCTTCGTGCATGCGGGCATCGACACCTGCCTTTGCGAGCGCGTCTATGGTTCCTTGCTCCAACACACCTGCGCGAATGCGTCCCAGGACGTAGTCTGCGCTTTGCCGCTCAACAATCACGGCATCTACCCCCGCTTTAAAGAGCAGTTGGCCCAAGAGTAGTCCAGCAGGTCCGGCGCCAATGATGGCCACTTGTGTCTTCATAAAAATCCTTTTTTAGCTTGTGTCATCTTTTGTGACTATCGTTGTCAAGCTTATAACGACAAAGCCATATGGGGGCGGTGGGCATGCGAATGTTGCGCGATAGACGCGCATTTTGCGCGATAATCGCACAAATTAGATGGGCTGTATGCTGGCGCCGGGGCAAAGCCCACCGCGTTCTGTTTCTGCGCAGCCTCTTGGGACTTCCCCAAGTTATTACCGACCAAGGTCCACCACGTGCCATCCCCCCTTGCCACCAACGCCAAAGACATGGCGCCCACCGATCCCAACTTCATTGCGGGACTTGCTAAAGGCTTGGCCCTGTTAGGGGCCTTTGACACGACGCATCAACGCATGAACGCCACACAAGCAGCGAGTCGGGCCGGGCTAACCCGCGCGGCGGCACGGCGTTACCTGCTCACGCTAGAGGCCTTGGGTTATCTTGAGAGTGATGGCAGCTATTTTTGGTTGACGCCAAAGGTGATGCAATTCAGTGGCAACTACCTCGCCTCTGCCCAGCTGCCCCGCGTGGTTCAACCGTACTTAGATCAGCTTGCCGGTCAGACCGGTGGCGCATTTTCGGTCGTGGTTGCCGATGGCGGTGAGGTCGTGATCGTTGCACGTAGTCGCGCCGCCTTGGTGGGCGCGGTGCAGGCACTGCCCCCCGATAAAGCCCCATCGCCGATTGATTGGCGTAACGAGCAGGCCAGACAGATCCGCAGTGTGATGACCATGGCCCAAGGCTTGCATTTGGGCGCTCGTTTGCCTATGCATGCCACGTCAACAGGACTGGTGTTGCTGTCGCAATGGGATGAGGCTAAGCGCAGCCAGTGGTTGCACGACCACGAATTGACACGCTTAACCCCCCAGACCATTACATCGCCAACGGTTTTGACAGCGCAGCTCACCCACATTCGCCAGCAACACTGGGCCTACGCCCAAGATGCACATGAGCTGGGCGTTGCCGCAATAGCGGTCCCGTTGCAACGTGGCGATGGCGATGTAGTGGCGGCGTTGAATGTGGTGATGGCCAGCGGCGGACAGTCCTCTAGCGATGAGGCGCGGCGGATTGCACAGTGGTTGCCTTGGCTACAAGAGGCCGCTTTGCAGCTGCGCTCGGTTTTATAAAAAGAATTTACGGTTGCTGCTAATCCATTCTAAAAAATCGACCTTAAGGCGCTACAATACGAAGCTGTCGGAGCGTAGCGCAGCCTGGTAGCGCATCTGGTTTGGGACCAGAGGGTCGTAGGTTCGAATCCTATCGCTCCGACCATTGATCTAGAATTAGCCCCGTTATTGGGGCTTTTTCGTTTCACGTTCAGTACACCGTGTGCTGACGTCTCTGCCCGTAGCTCAGATGGATAGAGCAACGACCTTCTAAGTCGTGGGTCGGGGGTTCGATTCCCTCCGGGCAGGCCAATTTCTGAATCCCATCATGCCCCGTATCGCGCTCACCAACTATGCGGTCGGCACCGGAGCCGACCTAACGCGGCGCATACACGGCTAGCGTTGCCTTCACGGCGTCCAATTGGGTGGTTGTTAAGGCGCCCGCTTGCCCGAGCAAGGCGACTTGTTTTTCGGCGACACTGCGGTAAAGCGCCACATCCAAACCATGCGTTTCAAGCGCCTGTAAATGGCGCTGTATAACCCCAATGTCTGCACGCGCAACCGGGCCGGCAATGGCGTGTCCTAGCGGCGCTGCAGGGGCAGATCGTGTCGCGTTGGTGGCGTTAGTGGCCGCTGCGGCTTCTGCCGCTGCGATGGTTTTACTCGCCAACGGCAGTAGGGCGTCGAGCATGTCTTCAGACTCGATGCCCGCCAAAGCCCATAGATTTGCAGCCTCAGCCAGCATAGATACCAAGGCGCTCGCCGCATAGCCCGCTCCGGCGTGATAAAGCGCACGCTGCCCCGGGCGAATAAACAGAGGCGTTAGCCCAATGGCTCGGGCGAGGGCCGTCGCCTGTTGTTGCAAGGGCGTGGTCTGAGCGTCTTCCTGTGCGCCGCGTTGCGCGGGCGCACTTGGCGCACGGGCGATCTCAATACCGACGCGTGACCCTGGCAAGGTGTCAACGGCAATGCGCGGTTGGGAGAAAATCTGCAGGGGGTGAAAACCGAGCAATGCGGCCCCCGCGTTTTGGGCAGAGCGCATGGCAGTGAGCTCCGTTGCGCCACTGCAATGCACGGCAACGTGGTGATCGCGCCAAGCGATGGTATCAGCAACGTGCGCAATGTGGTCATCGGGCACCGTCAGCCACAACCAGTCAGCCTGTAGCGCAGCCTCTGCTAGCGACAGGCGAGGGATGCCGGCCAGCAACCCATCGCCGGCAGTGTCTTCTGGTGCGCTCTTTTGGTCACGCGCCACGTAGCCCACAACCGGCACACCGGCGCGCTGAAAGGCGCACGCCAAACTACGCCCCACACGCCCAGCGCCAATGAAGGCAATCCGAGGATGGGCTTGTGCAGGCACGGTTGTCAGTCGTCTAGCGCTTGACGTATTGGTCTTTGCCGAATAGGGCTTGCCGGGCCTGGTCATCTACTAAGGGCTTACGCAGGTGCGCCAAAACGATGCCACCTCGTTTTACAGCTGGTCTCTCAGAGACCCGGTCAAACCAATCCCTAAGAGCGGGATAGTTCTTCCAATTAATTCCTTGGTTCTGCCAGCTGCGCAGCCAAGGGAAGGTTGCGATGTCTGCCACGGTGTACTGTTTACCCGCGATGTAAGGGTGCTTTTGAACCTGCTTGTCGAGCACACCGTAGAGGCGCTTTGCCTCGTTGGTGTAGCGGTCATACGCGTAATCAATTTTCTCGGGGGCATAAATCCGAAAGTGATGCGCTTGCCCGAGCATGGGGCCGACGCCCCCCATTTGGAACATCAGCCATTGCAGGGTTTCAAACTTTGCTGCATCTGATTTAGGTAAAAACCGATTGAACTTGCTTGCAAGGTACAGCAGAATCGCACCCGACTCAAACAGGTGCATCGGTTTACCGTTCGGTCCTTTAGGGTCGACCATGGCGGGGATTTTATTATTCGGGCTGATCTCCAAGAACGCCGGTTGAAACTGGTCGCCGGTTCCAATGTTGATCGGGTGGGCCTGCCAGTCACGACCTAGGCGTTGCCCGCACTCCTCCAACATGATGTGCACTTTGTGCCCATTGGGAGTCGCCCACGAATAAATATCAATCACAGTCTGATCCCTTTGTATTTAGCTACCCCGTGTCACCGGCATCTCAACGTCACGCGATAACACCGCATGCTTTGCCAACTCCAGTTTGGCAACTGCTACGCGGTGCACCTCGTCGGGGCCGTCTGCCAGGCGCAGTGTACGCTGGTTCGCGTAAGAGTAGGCGAGTGGGAAATCGCCTGACACGCCAGCCGCACCATGGGCTTGGATGGCCATGTCGATAATCTCGCACGCGATATTGGGTGCAATAACCTTGATCATGGCAATCTCAGACTTCGCCACTTTGTTGCCGACCGTATCCATCATGTACGCCGCCTTTAATGTCAGAAGGCGTGTCTGTTCAATCTTGATTCGTGCATCCGCAATGCGCTCGTGCCAAACGCTCTGGGCAGAAATCGGCTTTCCAAAGGCAACACGCTCGTTGAGGCGCTTACACATGAGTTCGAGAGCGCGTTCCGCTGCGCCAATGGAGCGCATGCAGTGATGGATGCGTCCAGGGCCTAAGCGGCCTTGCGCAATTTCAAAACCACGTCCTTCACCCAAAAGCATATTGGATGCGGGCACACGCACGTTGGTGAGCTTCACCTCCATGTGGCCGTGAGGCGCGTCGTCGTAACCAAAGACCGTCAGTGGGCGCAACACCTCAATCCCTTTGGTGTTCGACGGCACCACAATCATGGACTGCTGGGAGTGGCGTGCGGCTTCTGGGTCTGTTTTACCCATCACGATGTAGACACCGCAGCGTGGGTCGCCCGCACCAGAACTCCACCACTTGCGGCCATTGAGTACGTACTCATCGCCATCACGCTCGATACGAAGTTGGACGTTGGTGGCATCGGATGATGCGACCTCAGGCTCTGTCATGAGAAAGGCCGAGCGGATCTCGCCGCGCAACAGAGGCTCAAGCCACGTGTCTTTGACTTCTTCGCTGGCGTAGCGCTCCAAGGTCTCCATGTTCCCAGTATCTGGCGCGCTGCAGTTGAACACTTCCGCGCCAAATGGCACACGCCCCATGATTTCACACAGCGGTGCATATTCCAAGTTCGACAAACCTTCTGGTGCCCGCTTAGAGTGCGGCAAGAAAAGATTCCATAAACCCGCCTCGCGTGCCTTGGGCTTTAGCTCTTCGACGATGGCGGTGGGTATCCACGCGTTACCTTTGGCTCGGTTTTCAGCAATCTCTCGATGAAAACGATCTTCGTTGGGGTAAATGTGTTCCTCCATAAACGCCAATAGCCGTGTCTGCATTGACTTGACTTTGTCGGAGTAATCGAAGTTCATGGTGTGTCCTTTTCTATCGCTTGTTAATCGTGTGTTTAGTGTGTGGCTAATGCTAAGGCTAATGCTCAGACCAAGGCTAAGGGGTGTAGGTTTGGGCCATGGCCCAACCCAACTCAGCCAAGGGCTTCGCTCCCGCCGCGGAATCTTTCGCCTTGGCGCTAGAGGCGGTACCCATTTCGACTCGTTTTGCAATGCCTTGCAAAATGGCAGCGAGCCGGAATAGGTTGTAGGCGATATAAAAAGCCCAGTCTTTTTGCAACTGCGCTGGGCTAATGAAGCCGGTTTGTGCACAGTAGCGCGCAATGTATTCTGCCTCGCTGGGAATGCCCAATGACGCTAAATCTAATCCGGCTATGCCTCTAAATGCGCCTGGCGGTATGTGCCAAGACATGCAGTGATAGCTGAAATCTGCCAAGGGGTGGCCAATGGTCGATAACTCCCAATCCAAGACCGCACGAACCACATTGGCTTCGTCGTCAAAAATCAGATTATCGAGACGGAAATCGCCATGGACGATACCCACCATGCTTGGGTCACGTGCCGTTGCGGGTAGGTGCTCAGGTAGCCACGCCATGAGCTTGTCCATTTCTGGAATAGGCGTGGTGATGGACGCTTGGTACTGCTTTGACCAACGTCCAATTTGTCGCTCAAAGTAGTTGCCAGGACGGCCGTAGTCGCCAAGCCCCACCTGCGTGACATCCACGCGGTGGAGTTTGCACATGGCATCGTTCATCGCCCAATAAATTTCCGTCCGTTCTGCCGGCGTCAGTTCGGGGAGTGCTTGGTTCCAAAAAATTCTTCCTGGCTTGAAGTCCATGACGTAGAAGGCACGACCAATGACGCTCTCGTCCTCGCAGAGTACGTGCATCGCAGGTACGGGGACGTCGGTTTGCGCTAGCGCGCGCATGACCTTGAACTCACGCTCTACGGCATGGGCAGACGGCAATAACTGCGCCACCGCGCCCGGTTTAGCCCGCATAACGTAGGCACGCGTCGGCGTCAGTAACTTAAACGTCGGGTTGGACTGGCCACCTGAAAATTTCTCAAGCGTTAATGGACCTGCAAATCCAGGCAAGTTGACACCAAGCCATTGGGTCAGCGCGTCCACGTCAATGGTGTGTGCGTTTTCGGCGGGGGCTTGTTCACCCATGATGGACTCCATACGTGGCGTCGTCGAACGATCCGTTAGACGACAAATTTAGTCGTGATCGGCTTCGATGATGCCCATCAGCAGGTCGCGGTTGCGAACCACTAAACCCGCTTGTTCGACACGAATAATGTCCTCTCGCTCCATTGCCTTCAGTTCTTGGTTGACGCGCTGACGCGAGGCCCCCAAAAGCTGCGCCAACTCCTCCTGCGCCAAATGTAAGCTGATTCGAATTTCGCCCGCATGTGTGAGCGATGGAATACCGTAACTGCGCGATAGGTGCAGCAACTGCTTGGCTAAGCGCGCACGCAACGGCATGGTGTTGAGGTCTTCCACTAAACCAAACAGTTGGCGAATACGACGGGCTTGCAGGCGCATGAGCGCCTCGTACAACTCCACGTGAAGCGACAGTATCTTGTTGAAGTCCGCGCGTGCAACGCACAATGTGGTTGTTGCGCCATGCGCATAGACGTCGTGCGTTCGCGAATCCCCGTCGAACATCGCGACATCCCCAAACCAAATACCGGGCTCGATGTAGGTATACGTTATCTGCTTGCCCGATATCGATGTTGAGCTCACGCGGGCGGCCCCTTTGCACACACCGATCCACTCGGTGGGTTGGTCGCCACGCGCGCAAATCAGATCGCTGTCTTTGTATCGCTTGACGTATGCGCATCTCAGAATGTCGTGTCGTAGTGATGGGGAAAGGGTTGAAAACCAGCGGCCAGCGTTAATGGCCTCGCGTTCTTCCATGTTAAGAATCGGTTCATCAATCATGTGTCTTATCCGTGACTTTTAAGGTTTATCGACAGTCGCAATCGGGACTACTTGTATGTCGCCCGACGCTTTTCTAAAAATGCGCTGATACCCTCACCGCCGTTCGGGTGATAAAGGTTTTTGATGAAGTGTTTTTTCTCCGCCTGCAAGTGTGTGCTCAGGCTATTGTCCGCCGCTTCGTTGACCAACTCCTTCAAGCTCGCCAACACGTTCGGCGCGCGGGTATTGAGGTTGGCTGCGAGGTCAAGCGCTGTTTGTAGTGCTTGGCCAGGAGGCGCCGCGTGGCTCACGACGCCTAAGGCGTGGAGTGCACCGGTACGCATGGGCTGCGCGGCCATCAACATATTCATTGCTGTGGCACGCGGCAAGTGCCTCGCAATCGCCCATGAGCCGCCACCGTCGGGTGACAAGCCTACGTTGCTGTAAGCCATCACGAAGTTGGCGTTGTCCGCTGCCACAATGAAGTCACACGACAAAGCAAGCGACAGGCCTGCGCCGGCTGCCGCGCCCTCGACCGCTGCGATGACCGGCTTGGGGAAGGTGCGAATCGACTCCATCCACGTGTGCAAGCCGTCAATACTTTCCTCTTGAGCAGCAGCAGATTGCGCGCGATTTTCAAGTAAACGATTCAGGTTGCCGCCACCGCAAAAGTGCGCGCCTTCACCTGTGATGATGACGCTTCGGATGTCGGGGTTGGTCTCTGCTGCATTGAGTGCCTCGATACCCGCGGCATATAAGTTGGGCCCTAGGGCGTTACGGAAGTCGGGGTTGCTGATGGTGAGGATCATGGTTTGATCCACTTGCGATGACAACAGACGATCACTCATGGTTTAAATCTCCTCGTGACGCAAGCTTAGGCCCAATGCACCTCGCCGACGCAGCCACGGGCTGGGACGGTAACGCGGGTCACCATAAACAGTTTGCAAATTGAACAAAATCTCGAGCATATTGGTTGGTCCGATGGCATCGCCCATAGCCAAAGGGCCCAAGGGGTAGCCCAGTCCCATGGTGACAGCGGTCTCTAAATCCGCTGGGGAACAGATGCCTTGTTGACACATGTCGCTGGCGATATTCACCATGGTAGCCACCACGCGTTGGGTGACGAAGCCGCCGCTGTCGCGTATAACACTCACCGCTTTGCCATCGCGCGCGAACAGCGCGTGTGCAGCATCGCGCATGTCCGGGCGGGTCGCAGGGTTGGTCGCTAAAACGCGGCGTTTGCTCGCATCGTCATTGAGCATCATGTCTATGCCGACAACCCGCGAGGCATCGAGCTGTTCGACAGCAGCGAGGGTCGTGACGTCCATGCCCAATGGTGCAACCAAGATAAGGGCTTTATCGCTGGGCGCTTGCGCAGTCTCTATGTCTGCGTTTAATGCCTTCAGCAGTTGGTAAAGCTCTGCGCGCCTTGCCGCCTTTGGCGATACCCACACGGATGGCATCTCGCTGACTTTCGGGACGGGTGGCTCTGGTGGAACCACGGCGACGCCATCCGCATAGGCGTAAAAACCATCGCCCACCTTTTTCCCAATGACGCCACCGGCGAGTCGCTGCGCGGTGATGACGCTTGGTCGGTAGCGCGGTTCTTGGTAGTACTGGTTGTAAATGGACTCCATCACAGGGTGTGACACGTCGAGTGCGGTCAGGTCCATCAGCTCAAAGGGGCCCAGACGAAACCCCATTTGGTCACGCAGAATGCGGTCCATGGTGGCGAAGTCCGTGACACGTTCACCCACTGTACGCAAGGCTTCGGTGGTGTAACCGCGTCCTGCGTGGTTGACAATAAAACCGGGGGTGTCTTGGGCATGCACCGCTTGATGCCCCATGTCCAAAGCAAATTGAGTTAGCTGGGCGCAAACAGCGGCATCGGTCTTGAGCCCGGCAATGACCTCGACAACCCGCATGAGGGGCACCGGGTTGAAGAAATGGTAGCCCGCAAAGCGCCCAGGGTGCGTTAATGCCGACCCGATCGCGGTAACCGATAGAGACGACGTGTTGGTCGCGAGTGTGCAGGTCGGAGACACGACTTCCTCTAGCGCCTTGAACACGGTTTGCTTGATGTCTAAACGCTCCACGATGGCTTCTATGACGAGGTCACAGGTGCTAAGTCCTTGCAGGCTTGCAGCCACGGTCGTACGGTCTCGGTATTGCGCAACTTGATCCGCTGTGACCTTACCTTTCACGGCTAGTTTTTCCCATTGTGCAAAGAGTGCTGTCTGGGCCCGCTCGGCGGCGCCCGCCGCGCTATCAAATAACTGAACGTGTGCGCCGCTTTGGGCAGCAATTTGCGCAATGCCTCGCCCCATCGCTCCCGTGCCAACGATGCCAACGTGGCGAAAGGTCGGGTTGTGTGTGGTGTCATCAGTCGTCATATGGTCCTCATGGTGTGGGTGTCATGGGGGTGAGAAGTACATCGGTTACGGGGGTTAGCGGCGGACTTGCAAGGCCCCAGGGTTGATGATGTTCGACGGTGTGCCCCGAATGAAGTGGTGGATATTGTCAAACGCCGCCGCAAACTCGGTTTCATAACTTTCGCGCTCAACGTAGCCGATATGCGGGGTACAGATACAGTTTTCAAGACGCAGCAACGCTTGGCCTTGCAGCAAGGGTTCGGTTTCAAAAACGTCAATCGCGGCCAGTCCTGGCCGACCTCGATTGAGTGCGGTGATCAGGGCATTGGGCTCGAGCAGGCCCGCATCTGAGGTGTTGATTAGCGTTGCCGTCGGTTTCATTCGGGCTAAATCCGTTAGGGCTACACACCCTGTGTTGAGCGCCGTTAATTTGAGGTGCAGGCTGAGGTAGTCGCTTTGCTCAAAGAGAGCGTCCTTGCTCTCAATGATGTTGTAACCTTCTTGCAGCGCACGCGCTCGGCTGGCATCGCTACCCCATACGACGACGCGCATGCCAAAGGCGCGTCCATAGCCCGCCACGATTTGACCGACGCGGCCAAAACTCCAAATGCCCAGTGTTTTGTCGCGCAGACGGGTGCCTAGGCCAAAGTTGGCAGGCATGGCGGCTGACTTCAGTCCTGATTGTTGCCACGCACCTTGTCGTAAGCTGGCGACGTACTGGGGAATGCGGCGCGAGGCGGCCATTAGCAACGCCCAAGTGAGTTCCGCTGTGGTGCTGGGATCGTAGTTGCCCGTCGCCACAGCGATTCCGCGCTCGGTGCAGGCGGGGACGTCTACGGTCTGATTGTGTGGCCCGGTGAGTACAACGAGCTTGAGTTTGGGGAGCTTTTCGATTAGCTGGCGGGAGAGGGCGGTGCGTTCTTTGATGAGCACAACCACTTCGGCGTCACGCAGACGAACGGCCAGCTGCCCAACCCCTTTGACGTTGTTGGTGTATGTCTGGGTTTTGTAGGCATCGAGTTTGCTGAAACAGCTGAGTTTTCGGACGGCGTCTTGGTAATCATCCAGTATCACAATGTTCATAGCGGTTATTGTGCCCCTTGCAAGGGGCGCTATTCACTATGGAAACAATAAAAAATTGTCTTTTTGACAGGTAAGCTCAGGCGCAAGCTTCTAGGGCCGCCAACCGGTCTAGCGCGGCGCACACGTCTGCCATCCGTCCCGCGATTCGGATACGACCCGCATCGGAATGGTTGGCCGCCTCAAACCGATTGATGCGAACGACGCCCGCGACCGTGCGACGGCACGGCAAGGTATCTGCTTCGGTTGTACGGGCTAAGCGTGTGGGAAATGGAATCACGTTGCTGGTCATGTCGGTCTCCTTGGTCTTTTTAGTGTGAGTGGGTTCGGTACGTTGCGTATGCTCAGTTCAGTACCGTGTTTCGGATAAGCCCAACAGCGAGCCCTTCGATATCAAACGGCTCATCGGGCTGGACAACGATGGTGGAGAAGTCGGGGTTCTCGGCACGCAACTCGATGTGCGAGGCTTGCTTCCAGAACCGCTTCACCGTGACGTCTTCGCCCAGTCTGGCGACGATGATTTGCCCATTTCGTGCCTCTCTTGTGGTTTGAACGGCCAAGAGGTCGCCGTCTAAGATGCCGGCATCTCGCATGGACATACCGCGTACCTTTAGCAGGTAGTCTGGGCGCCGCTGAAACAGGCTGGGTTCAAGGTGGTAGGACTGCTCAACGTGCTCCGCCGCCAAGATAGGTGAGCCCGCAGCCACACGACCGACCAATGGCAGCACCAGCTGGTTGAAGCCCGCCATAGGCAACATCAGTTGTCGACTGGGGTCATCGTTGAGGTCTCGCAGGGCCTCGCCTCGCAAACGAATGCCTCGTGAGGTACCGCTGACTAACTCGATAACGCCTTTGCGCGACAATGCCTGTAGATGCTCCTCGGCGGCATTCGCTGATCGAAAGCCAAGCTCAGTAGCGATTTCGGCACGTGTGGGTGGCGCGCCAGATTGTGCGATGGCCCGTTGGATCAGGCCCAAGACCTGTTGTTGGCGTTCGGTTAACTTCGACATGGCGGATACCTTTTCTTGAAAACCTGTGATCGGATTTAAAGGAAAACAACTGTTTTTCTATACAGGTATGTATTTTTAAACAGGAAACTTGAGAATGCAAGCTTTTTTTTCAGCATCAGAAACATTCATTCAGCTCATTGGCACAGGGGGCACGATTGCTGGGCACAGTGCCGACCCCAGCGATGAGCTCGGATATACCGCGGGGGTCTTGCCCGTTGCGGCTTTGTTGGCTGGGCTGCCTCTCGCCGATGGCGCACTTGCTGGGGTTGCTGTGCGCGACGAGAGCCTTGCCCAAATTGATAGCAAAAATATGCGTTGGGACATTTGGTGGTTGCTCGCCCGGCGGGTCCGCGCTTGTCTCGGTGAAACGCTGTGCCGAGGGGTCGTCATCACGCACGGGACGGACACGCTAGAAGAGACCGCTTGGTTTTTAGCGTGTGTTTTGGGCGACGTGGCGCAGGACAAGCCAGTGATACTCACCTGTGCCATGCGCCCAGCCAGTGCCGCCCAGCCGGATGGTCCACACAACCTAGCGAACGCACTCATCGCTGCCAACACGCCGGGTGCGCGGGGTGTGTTGGTGTGCGTCGCCGGCGAATTATGGGGTGCCCAACATGTGCAGAAAAACCACCCAACACAACTGGCTGCATTTAACGCGGCGGGCTTGCCCCCGGTTGCAACGGTAGAGGGTCATCAGGTGGTGATGCAACAAGCATGGCCCACGTTGCCGTCTTGGGTACGCGCGACATCGGAGGCACTAGCAGCTGCTCTAGCGCATGACGACGCGCCTCCCGAGCAGCCTTGGGTGGAGATCGTGATGCATACGGCGGCGGCGTCAACACAGTTGTTGCCAGCGCTGGGCGCCGCCGGTATACGCGGGCTGATCGTGCAGGCGACGGGTAATGGAACCGTCAATGACACCTGGCAGACCCAGTTGGGTGTGCTGACCAACGAGGGGGTGGTGGTGCGCTGTGCGAGTCGTTGCGCCTCTGGCGCATTGCTGGGCTTAGCGACCAGCGAGGACAAAAAAGGCCAAACCCTCTCAGGCCTGACCTTTTACCCCGGCCTCAATGCAGCCAAGTCGCGGGTGATGCTGATGCTGGCCCTGCTGGTGCCACCAGCGTCGCACCCAGACTAGACCCCACCGTGTATTGATAGTCCGCTTGGCGATCGGTGTACCGTAGGGCTAAGCTAAGGCCTCAAAGGCGCGGGCAGTAATCTCCTCCACGGCGCCCATACCGCTGATGGCGCGGTAGGCGGGCGCCTCAGCGGGTGCCGACTTGGCCCAACCTTCGTAGTAGTTGACCAGTGGTCGCGTTTGCTCGTCGTAGACCTCTAAGCGTTTACGTACGGTCGCTTCCTTATCGTCATCGCGTTGGATGAGCGGTTCGCCCGTGGCGTCGTCCAGCCCCTCGGCTTTTGGCGGGTTAAAGGTGACGTGATAGGTGCGGCCACTAGCGGTGTGCACGCGGCGCCCGCTCATACGCTCGATGATGGCCTCAAACGGAACGTCTATCTCCAACACGTAGTCCAATTTAACGTTGGCTTCTTTCATCGCCTCGGCCTGTGGGATGGTCCGTGGAAAGCCGTCAAACAAAAATCCATTGGCGCAGTCCGCTTGAACAATACGCTCTTTGACCAAGCCAATAATGATGTCATCACTCACCAAACCGCCGGAGTCCATCACCTGCTTCGCAGCGAGCCCCAGCGGTGTACCCGCCTTAACCGCTGCCCGCAACATGTCACCCGTGGAGATTTGAGGAATACCGAATTTTTCGCAAATAAACGTGGCTTGTGTGCCTTTGCCAGCGCCTGGCGCCCCTAACAAAATGAGTCTCATGGCAGTCTTTCTCATAAAAATGCGTAACGGTGTCCCACCCATGCGGTGTCCGTATGTCGCGCAGAGCATAGCACGCTCTACTTTTTATCGGCTTACGACAATATTGTCGTCGATAGTCTGTTGAAAATAAAGCGTAATTAACCCATGCTGCGTGATGCAGCATGCGCCACCCACTGGGCTCTCGCAATGGCCAGGTCGGCTTCCGTATCGACACCGGGGGTGGGTGCTTCATCCGATAGATGAACCGCGATTTTGTGTCCGTGCCACAAGACGCGGAGTTGTTCCAGTGATTCGATGGCCTCTAAGGCGCAGGGGGGCAAGGTCGGGAAGGTCTTCAAAAAACCAACGCGATAGGCGTAGATGCCAACGTGACGCAGGGGCTTGGGGTCGGGCAGCGCCATGGCGTCTATGCGAACGCTGCCGCCATCGTCTGTGTTCGACGCACGGTCGACAGCCGTTGTTTGCATACTGTCGCGCGCCCAAGGAATCGGTGCACGGCTAAAGTAAGCGGCGCCGCCTTGCCCGTCCAACACTACTTTAACGATATTGGGGTTTAACCAGTCGTTGGCCTGTGTGATCACGTGGGCAGCGGTGGACATGACGCAGTCCGGACGGGCGGCAAGTGCCTGCGCGACTTGGTTAATGAGGGCGGGCTCAATGAGTGGCTCATCGCCTTGCACGTTCACCACAATGGTGTCGTCTGGCAGTTGCAGTAACGAGCAGGCTTGGGCCAAGCGGTCGCTCCCGCTCGCATGGTGTGTATCGGTTAGCAGCGCCTCAACACCGCTATCAACGCATGCACGCAAGACCGCCGGATCGTCAGCGGCAACGGTGACACGGGTCGCCGCGCTCTTGGTGGCCTGTTGCGCGACGCGCACGATCATGGGCTTACCGCCGATATCAAGCAAAGGCTTGTTGGGCAGTCGCTGCGACGCCATGCGCGCGGGAATCAAGACGACGAAGTCTGGGGTCGTCATATTAGGGCGCTGGAGAACCAACACTACCGCTATCGCTGGCAGCGGCGGCCAGGGCCTCTATCTCGGCGTCGGTGAGGGGGCGTGCCTCGACCTCCAACATAACCGGAATGCCATCGCGAATGGGGTAGGCCAAGCGCGCGCTTTTCGAAATAAGCTCTTGGGCGGTTTTATCAAGTCGTAGCGGGCCCTTGGTGACCGGGCAAACGAGCATCTCTAATAATTTTGTATCCATGGGGCAATGATAAATCGGCTGCGATTAAAGCGGAGAAGAAGGGGGTAATTTCCTAGGGAAAACGGCATCGATGGCCGCCCAAAAAGGGGAAGCCAGCTGCACCTCCAAGGGCGCAATCCAAACGGTGTGGGGATTTATGTGGGGGTTGTGCACGAGTTTGACAGCATCTTTGGCCGTGCAGACCGTCGGGATTGATGGGTCTAGATCGGACAAGGGGCCTGACAGCGGATCGTGATCCGGTCGCAAGATAAAGGCGCCAATCTGAAATCCGGATGTTTGGGCGCGGGCGCGCATCATGTCCTCAAACGCTTCGGGTTTTGCAATGGCAGCGAGTAGCTGCACCTTGCCTGTGAAACCCTCGCATGCCGCTTGCCCGTCCAAGCGTTGAAAGCGTGCGCCGAGTTGCCGATGGCAGGCGTAGACCGGGCCGCGCCAGGCGGGATGAATGGCGCCCGGTTGGTCCAAAGGGGAGGGCGCGACGTGTAAAACGGGCTGGCGCTGTGTGCGCAGTGGCCATGGCTCCCGCAACAGGCCGGCGGGCAAGAGCAGGCCATTGCCGATGCCCCGTTGGTCGAAAACGATCACCTCCAGCGCACGCGGCAACTGCAGGTGTTGCAAGCCGTCGTCGCTCACCAATACATCCACCTGTGGGTACAGCGCGAGACACGCTCGGGCGGCCAGCACCCGATCGGGATGAACGAAGACCGGTACATCGGTTGTTTGTGCGAGCCACTTTGGTTCGTCGCCGCACTGCGCTGCGGTGGTCGCTGCTTGCACGTGTAATGCTGGCGAGTTGGCGTCAATGGGCGCGCCATAACCGCGCGAGACAATGCCGGGCGACCAACCCCCACGCCGCAAGTGGTCTACGAGCTCGGCCACGATGGGTGTCTTTCCCGATCCGCCGACGATGACATTGCCGACAACGACCACGGGCACTGCTAAGGACACTTGGTTGCGCAGCGCGCGCCGGCGCGCCATCGCGGCCAAGGCACGGTAGACCCAAGAAAATGGACGCATGACGAGGGACCAAGGTCCGCGAACCTGCATGCCTTGGGTTTGCGAGTGCGCGCTCATGTCTGGTCAGGCAAACAGCGGTTTCACGGCGACGTTGTGGGGCGTGTTGAAAAATGCAGCTGCGACAGATCAGCCAAACCGGCCGCTTCCATCACATTGATCACCGCTTGGTGGGGAGCCTGTGCATCCGCCTCGATGACGATGCGCACATTGGCATTGTCTCGGGCGAGCGCGAGCATATCGTGTCCCAACGCAGCGCTGCTATTTGGCTGATAGCGAACACCGTTTAACACCGTTTCGCCGTCGGCACCGATGCGCACGGTGAGGGTCTTAAGCGTTTCAGTCTGAGGCGATGTTTTGGCCCTTGGGAGGTCAATGCGTAAGCCGTCACGTGCGACGTAAGTGGTCGTCAACATCAAAAAGATAACCAAAACCAACAAAATATCGATGAACGGAATGAGGTTGATATCGGGCGCCAATCCCTGATGCTCGTCTGTTGCGTCGGTAGAGAAGCGCATCACTCGGTCTCGTTGGGTGAAAAGCGCAAGAACCTAGCGGCTTCCAGTTCCATGTGCAGCTGCAGTGCATTGACTTTGGACTTGAGCACGCGCCACAGCAACAGCGCGGGAATAGCCACAATGAGACCAAACGCCGTGTTGTACAAAGCCACCGCGATGCCACCGGCCAATGCCGACGGGTCTGCGCTGCTGCCAGCCGCTTGGGCGACAAACATCTCAATCATGCCCACAACCGTACCGAGTAGACCCAACAAGGGGGCGGCCGACGCAATGGCGGCGAGCGCCCCAAGATACTGGTTTAAGCGCGCCACCTGACGCCGACCCTCATCCGCTAAGACAGTCTCACGCAGCCCCTTGAGGCCTTGGCCATTTTGGGGCACGGCCCCGGCATCGAAAAAGGAGCCACTGCCCTTGCTCTTCGCCAAGGTATTGAGGGTGGGGGCCAGTGCTGCGGCGAGAATACGGCCCAACGGCGATGTGCCGCAGGCCTTTAGCGCGGCATTCTGGCCGGATTTGTGCCAAGCCATGAGCACGTTGTCGATTAATTTGTGGGGGGCAACCTGTTTGACTCTCAGAAAGAGCGCGCGCTCGACCACGATGCCTAAGGCGGCGATTGAGCAAAAAATAAGTGGCCAAATCGGCCAGCCGGCGGCTTGTATGATGGATATCACGGATGGCCTTTTTAAGGGTAATTCTTAACTGAAACGAGCGGAAAGCGACTGCGGTTGCGCTCTATTATCTATCGCTGAGCGACGGGTGCAAGCGGGCAAGCGTTTTGGGTGGTTTGCCCACAGATTCTGTGGACAACTTTGTGGGTAAGTGGGTGAACTGCCACCAAATCTAGCGTTTTTCGGGGTAAGCATTTAATTTGCTTAATATTTGAACAATAAAAATGTTAACAAAAACAATGGTCTACGGGTATTTTAAATCTTTCCGTCCGTGCGCAAGCGCATCGCACGGTTTGGCGCGGCCTGTGCACAAGCCAACAGGTGAAAACCTTGTTTCATGCGGAGTTTCAGCCCATGCATGAAGCGGTTGGCGTCAAAATTTGGCCGGTAGGTTCATTGGTGGCCGCTGTCGGGGGTGCCTTGGCGGAACAGTTCAATCCCCTGCGTGTCAAAGGCGAGGTGTCTGGTTTTTCTCAAGCGACCAGCGGCCATTGCTACTTCACGCTCAAGGATGGACAGGGTCAGATCCGATGTGCCATGTTTAAACGGGCGGCGAGCCTGTTGGCACGGCTACCAAAAAACGGTGATGTTGTTGAGGTCATGGGTAAGCTCGATGTGTATCCGCCCAGAGGTGACTTACAACTCATCGTCGAGTCGCTTCGCGTTGGTGGGCAGGGCAGCTTATTCGAGCGCTTCCTAGCGCTGAAGGACAAATTGCAGCAGCAGGGCTTGTTCGATGCCTCGCGCAAGCGGGATCTCCCCTTATACCCCCGTCACATTGCGGTGGTCACCTCGCTAGGCGCGGCGGCTTTGCACGACGTGGTAACCGCGTTGGCGCGCCGTGTCCCCCATGTCATGGTCAGTGTGTATCCCAGCGCCGTGCAAGGCCAGGGTGCTGCTGCGGAGCTGACAAGGGCGCTGCAACAGGCGGAGCGCGGGCACCGTGAGGGGGTGCCTTGTGACGTCATCTTGCTGGTGCGAGGCGGAGGATCTCTGGAAGACCTTTGGTCGTTCAACGATGAGCACTTGGCCTTACAAATTGCCGCGTCATCGGTTCCCGTTGTGTCGGGTGTGGGGCATGAGACGGACTTCACTATTGCGGATTTTGTGGCGGACCTGCGCGCCCCCACACCCACTGCTGCGGCAGAGCAAGTGGCCCAGAGCACGGCGCATTTGAGCGCCGCCTTGGCCGGCTGGGGTGTGGCTTTGGAGCGGGCAGTCACACAGACGCTAGACCGAGAAGCGCAGCGCTGCGACCGCTTAACCGCGCGCTTGGCTAGGCCGAGTCAGGGCGTGGACGCTCAACGCCAGCGCCTTTACCGCAGGGTGCGGCACATCATGCAGTTGGTGCGCGGCCGTGTTGACGGCGCCTTGGCTAGCTGGACGGCACAACAGGCGAGTTACGCGCGGCTGGTAAGTGCAGACATGGCCAAGCGCCAGGCCGCACTGGCGCAGCTACAGATTCGGCTAGAGAGTGCTAGCCCCAAGAAAGCCCTTGAACGCGGCTACGCTTGGGTTCAAGCCGCAGACGGAGCGCCTTTGGGTAGCGTCGCCCAAGTGCGCCTCGGCCAGCCCTTGCGCGTCATGGTGAAGGATGGCCAGTTGCATGCGACCGTATCGGCCATTGAGCCGGAGTGATGGGGCGTGCATGCTTGTCTGCGTGAATGCCCTTGTCGTAACAAGGACCTATTTCCAGTTTTACAATAGGGCTTGATAATTTTTTTCTCTACTAGGATGCATCATGGAACATACCCTACCCGCATTGCCCTACGCGATTGACGCGTTAGCACCCCATTACAGCCAAGAAGCCTTTGAGTTTCACCACGGCAAGCACCACAATGCCTACGTTGTCAACTTGAACAATCTCCAAAAAGGGACTGAGTTCGAAAGCATGGACTTGGAAGCGATTGTTAAGAAGTCAAGCGGCGGTGTGTACAACAACGCGGCCCAAATTTGGAATCACACGTTTTTCTGGAACTGCATGAAGCCCGCAGGTGGCGGTCAACCAACGGGCGCCTTGGCCGCAGCGATTGATGCCAAATACGGTAGCTACGCGGCGTTCAAGGAAGCCTTCGTCAAATCGGCGGTTGGTAACTTTGGATCAGGCTGGACTTGGTTGGTTAAGAAAGCGGATGGCAGCGTGGACATCGTCAACACGGGTCCTGCTGGAACGCCCCTAACGTCAGACGACAAGGCCTTGATGACCGTTGATGTGTGGGAGCACGCCTACTACATTGACTACCGCAATGCGCGTCCAAAGTTTGTTGAAACCTTCTTGGACCAGTTGGTGAACTGGTCGTTCGCTGAAGCGAACTTCGCCTAAAACAGCGCGATCGCGTCATGAGCGCACGAAAAAGCAGCCACTAGGCTGCTTTTTTTTGGTGTGGCGTGGATGGTTTTCGCGCGATTGGTTCGGCGATCTCTATCGCTATCGCGCGCGGGTAAAGCCGCCTAGTTGGGTTCCAGCGCCAAATCCACGCTTTTCGAACCACTGCTTATTCATCTCTAAAACAAACCTCACGGGCTGTTTTGCGCAGTGCTGGTCGAGCGAGCCTGCCGCCATCTCCGCCACATTGACCACCGTTCCGTTGTCGTCAATGAACGCCGCGCTTAATGGAATCAAGGTGTTCTTCATCCAGAAACAGTAAGCGTCTGGGGTTTCGAACACAAAAAGCATGCCCTCGTTAGCAGGCATTTCGGCGCGGTACATCAGTCCGATTTCGCGTTGTTTGCTCGTGCGTGCGACTTGCGCGACGATGCGATGCATGCCAGCGGTCAATTCAATCCGCGGTAAATCTGTTTGCGGCTGTGCGGCGGTGACGGGCGTCGCCATGACAGATAGGGTGATGGAGAGGGCGGTGGCCCACAAGATGGCTTGGCTTTTGTGCATGAAGTCGGCGATTTCTGTCATCAATGGCGGGGCTGGACTGACCGCCGCTTGGTTCAAGGCTAAAGTATGGTCTATGGCCCCGGTTTTCCGGGCTTTATTGTCCATCACAACGGCTATTACCGGAGATTTTTCGCGCGATGTCCCAACATATCAACGTGCCTGCTCAAGGCCAACAGATCTCAGTCAACGCAGACCATTCGATCAACGTACCCGATCACCCCATCATTCCCTTCATCGAGGGCGACGGGATAGGGCGCGACATCATGCCGGTGATGCTGGACGTTGTCGACGCAGCGGTTGCAAAGGCCTATGGTGGTCAACGTCACATTCATTGGATGGCGGTCTATGCCGGCGAGAAGGCCCTCAGCCTCTACGGACCGGATGCGTACTTGCCGGCAGAGACGCTTGAGGCGCTTCGGAGCTACGTGGTGTCTATCAAAGGGCCTTTGGCGGTGCCAGCGGAGGGCGGTGGTCGCTCCCTGAACGTGGCGATTCGCCAAGCCTTGGATCTCTACGTCTGTTTACGTCCTGTGCGCTACTTTGCCGGTGTGCCCAGTCCATTAAAGGAGCCCGAGAAGACCAATATGGTCATATTCCGCGAGAACTCAGAGGATATTTACGCGGGCATTGAATTTGAAGCCGAGAGCGAAAAGGCGAAGCGACTGATTGAGGTACTTCAGCGCGATTTCGGCGTGACGCAGATTCGCTTTCCCGGCACCTCGGGCATTGGTATCAAGCCGGTGTCGCGCGAAGGAACGGAGCGCCTCGTCCGCAAAGCGCTGCAATACGCGGTTGACCACGATAAGCCCAGCGTCACCATCGTCCACAAGGGCAACATCATGCAGTTCACCGAAGGGCGCTTTCGGGACTGGGCCTATGCCCTGGCGCAAAAAGAGTTTGGTGCAGAGCTGGTCGATGGGGGCCCGTGGTGCAAGTTAAAAAACCCGAGAACGGGCCGATCCATCATGGTCAAAGACTGTGTGACCGACACATTTTTACAGCAGATTTTGCTACGCCCCGCTGAACACAGCGTGATCGCGACACTCAACCTAACCGGCGACTACATCTCGGATGCGCTTGCTGCACACGTGGGTGGCACGGGTATCGCGCCGGGTGGGAACCTGTCCGATACGGTTGCTGTGTTTGAGGCCACGCATGGTGCGGAGCCAAAATACGCGGGCAAAGACTATGTGAACCCGGGTTCTGCGATCTTGGCGGGCGAGATGATGTTGCGGCACATGGGCTGGGGCGAGGCGGCCGACCTGATCATCGCTTCGATGACTGCTGCCATACAAAGCAAACAAGTGACCCATGACTTTGCGCGCTTGATGCACGGCGCCACTCAGGTGTCCTGCTCGGGCTTCGGGTTGGTAATGATAGAGAACATGTGAGACGCTTCGCGCTGAGCTCATACGGACGATTCTGAGGTGGGGGCTTTTTTTTCTGACAACTGTCCCCATGTGAATAAAGTTGACGGTCAGGTGACCGCCATCCGCAGAGAGCGGGGTCTTTACTCGCTACACTGTCTTGAAACGTCCCTGCAGTCATTACTGACTTAAGTCCATCGCTAAAATCGCTATATGTCAGAACCGAAAAAACCATTCCTGCCGGCCTTCCCGCCCTCAACGCAGGGAGATGACGCATTGGTGTTGGATCGATTGACGGATAAGGTCAAGCCGCCCCAAATGTTCCAAGTGGTGCTGCTAAACGATGATTTCACGCCCATGGAGTTCGTGGTGTTTGTTATCCAGGAGTTTTTTAGTAAGCCCCGCGAGCAGGCCACGCAAATCATGCTGAAAATCCACCTTGAAGGTAAGGGGATTTGTGGGGTTTTCCCTAGAGATATCGCGCATACCAAAGTCGAGCAGGTCGCTATGGCGGCGCGCGAGTCAGGACATCCGTTACAGTGTGTAGCAGAGCCTGTTGAATAAGTAAACCGCAACCTTTTTTTCTCCCAAAGCCAACGTAAGGAATTCAAATGATTGCCCAAGAACTTGAAGTCAGCTTGCACATGGCGTTTGTAGAAGCCAGACAGCAACGCCATGAGTTCATCACCGTCGAACACCTGTTGCTCGCGTTGCTGGACAACCCAAGCGCATCGGAGGTGCTGAAAGCATGTTCGGCCAATATCGATGACTTGCGTAAGTCATTGACCCAATTCATTGCAGACAACACACCGCAGGTTGCCGGGACCGAGGACGTTGATACGCAACCAACCTTAGGCTTCCAACGCGTGATTCAACGCGCGATCATGCACGTGCAAAGCACCGGAAGCGGTAAAAAAGAAGTGACCGGGGCCAACGTCTTGGTTGCCATCTTTGGTGAGAAAGACTCGCACGCCGTGTATTACTTGCACCAGCAAGGGGTTACGCGTTTAGACGTGGTGAACTTCATTGCCCACGGCATTCGAAAGAGTGACCCGCCAGAGACCGGCAAGACAGATGCGGACGGCTTGCCCGAGGAAGGCGCTCCGGCCGCAGCCGGTGAGCGCACTGAGAAGGCCTCGCCGCTAGAGCAGTTCACCGTTAACTTGAACCAGCAGGCCAAAGAAGGAAAAATTGACCCGTTAATCGGTCGTGAATACGAGGTGGAGCGGACCATACAAATTCTGTGCCGCCGTCGTAAAAACAATCCCTTGTTGGTGGGCGAGGCAGGTGTGGGTAAAACCGCAATTGCAGAGGGCTTGGCTTGGCGCATTACCGAAGGGACCGTGCCTGAGGTGCTCGCCGAAGCTCAGGTCTTCTCGCTAGACATGGGTGCCTTGCTGGCAGGTACCAAGTACCGTGGTGACTTTGAGCAACGCCTGAAGGGGGTGCTGAAAGCGCTGAAAGACAAGCCTCATGCGGTCTTGTTCATTGACGAGATTCATACACTCATCGGGGCGGGTGCCGCTTCAGGTGGCACCATGGATGCGTCTAACCTGCTCAAGCCAGCATTGTCCAGTGGTCAAATGAAGTGTATCGGTGCGACCACCTTTACCGAGTACCGTGGAATTTTTGAGAAGGACGCGGCGTTGTCGCGTCGCTTCCAAAAAGTGGATGTGGTTGAGCCGACCATTGCTGAGACCATTGACATTCTCAAGGGCTTGAAGTCACGCTTTGAAGAGCACCACAACGTGCGCTACGCGCCAGCGGCTTTGCAGGCCGCGGCTGAGTTGAGCGCCAAGTACATCAACGATAGGCAGTTGCCTGATAAGGCCATCGACGTCATCGATGAAGCCGGCGCGGCGCAACGTATTTTGGCCGCAAGCAAGCGTAAGAAGACGATAGGCAAGGGCGACATTGAAGACATCGTTGCCAAGATTGCACGTATTCCGCCTGCCAATGTGTCCAATGACGACAAGGGCAAGCTAAAGACCTTGGAGCGCGATTTGAAGAGCGTGGTCTACGGTCAAGACAACGCCTTGGAGGCCTTGGCCTCTAGCGTCAAGATGGCGCGTGCCGGACTGGGCAAGACGGACAAGCCCATTGGTTCATTTTTGTTCAGTGGTCCAACCGGTGTGGGTAAAACCGAGGCGGCGAAGCAGTTGGCCTACATCATGGGCATCGACTTGATTCGTTTCGATATGAGCGAGTACATGGAACGCCATGCGGTCAGCCGCTTGATCGGCGCGCCTCCTGGCTACGTTGGTTTTGATCAAGGCGGCCTGCTGACAGAAGCGGTGACAAAAAAGCCGCATTGTGTGTTGTTGCTAGACGAAATTGAGAAAGCGCATCCAGACGTCTTCAATGTCTTGCTGCAGGTCATGGACCATGGCACGCTGACTGACAACAATGGTCGAAAAGCCGATTTCCGCAACGTCATTGTGATCATGACGACCAATGCCGGGGCGGAGACCATGAGCAAGTCCACGATTGGTTTCACCACTTCACGTCAGACTGGCGACGAGATGGGCGATATCAAGCGTTTGTTTACGCCTGAATTCCGCAACCGCCTCGACGCTATTGTGAGCTTCAAGGCCTTGGATGAGCAAATCATCCTGCGCGTGGTGGATAAGTTCTTGTTGCAACTTGAAACACAGTTGGGCGAGAAGAAAGTGGAGGTGACGTTCACAGATGCCATCCGCAAATTCTTGGCCAAAAAAGGCTTTGATCCACTGATGGGCGCACGTCCGATGCAGCGCTTGATTCAAGACATGATCCGCAAAGCGCTCGCTGACGAGCTCTTATTTGGTCGTTTGATTGACGGCGGCCGCCTCACCGTGGATTTGGACGACAAAGACGAGATTGCGCTGGAAATTCAGCCTAACCCGGAGAAGAAGGGACGCTCCAAAGCAGAAGAGACCGCGACAGGCTAAGCGCCACAACGTGTGTCAGCCCGGTTCGCCGGGCTTTTTTCTGTCCGATTACCGGACGTTTAAAGTGGTGCACTGAAAAGTACAATAACGCGGTGGGTGTTCCACCCCTGTTTATTTTTAAAAAAGAAAGTGTCTTATGGCGGGTCATAGTAAGTGGGCAAACATCCAACACAGAAAAGGCCGACAGGACGAGAAGCGCGGCAGGGTGTGGACCCGCGTGATCCGAGAGATCATGGTGGCGGCACGCCAAGGCGGCGGTGATCTGGATGCCAACCCGCGCCTGCGATTGGCGGTTGACAAGGCCAAGGCAGCGAACATGCCTGCGGACACAGTCAAACGCAATATTGACAAAGCGACGGGTAATCTTGAGGGCGTCAGCTACGAAGAAATTCGCTACGAGGGCTATGGTGTGGGCGGTGCCGCCGTCATCATTGACACCATGACCGATAACAAGGTGCGAACGGTCGCCGAGGTGCGACATGCCTTGAGTAAGCATGGTGGCAATTTGGGCACCGAGGGCTCGGTCGCTTTCCAGTTCAAGCATTGCGGGCAGTTGATTTTTGCACCCGGAACCGATGAGGACCACGTCATGGAGCTTGCACTGGACGCGGGTGCCGAAGATGTTGTGACGGACGACGAAGGCGCCATTGAGGTGCTGTGCGCACCCGGCGATTTTGAGGCTGTTAAGGCGGCGTTAGAGGCGGCAGGTCTGATCGCTGAAATGGCCGAGATCACTATGCGTGCAGACAACACCATCGACATTGCAGGCGATGACGCGGCAAAGATGCAGAAGTTACTCGACGCACTAGAAGACTTGGACGACGTGCAGGACGTCTTCCATAACGCGGCCCTGGAGCTTTCATGAAGGTGTTGGTCATTGGCAGTGGCGGGCGAGAGCATGCACTGGCGTGGAAATTGGCCGACGCAGCTGACGTGACCGAGGTGTTTGTAGCCCCTGGCAATGGGGGAACCGCGACGGAGCCGGGGCTAAGCAACCTGGCGATCAACGACCTGCCTGAGCTGGTCGCGTGGTCGCTAGCGAATCACGTTGATCTGGTTGTCGTGGGACCAGAGGCGCCATTGGCAGCGGGAGCGGTCGATTTGTTTAGGGCCGCTGACATTCCGGTGTTTGGCCCGACACAGGCCGCCGCGCAATTGGAGAGTTCCAAAGCCTTTTCCAAAGCCTTCATGGCACGCCATGGCATTCCGACCGCGGCGTTTGAGACCTTTTCAGATCCGGCCCAAGCGCATGCCTATATCGACAAGCAAGGTGCTCCCATTGTTGTCAAAGCCGATGGCCTAGCCGCTGGCAAGGGGGTGGTGGTTGCGATGACCGCAGAGGAAGCGCACCTTGCCGTCGATGATATGTTGTTGTCGAACACACTTGGCGTGACCCACAATGCGGATGGCGCACGGGTGGTGATTGAGGAGTTTTTGGTCGGTGAAGAGGCGAGCTTCATGGTGGTTTGTGACGGCACAACGGTGTTGCCGTTGGCGACCAGCCAAGACCACAAAAGGCTAGGCCGTGGGGACACCGGCCCGAACACCGGTGGCATGGGCGCTTACTCGCCCGCACCAGTCGTTACGGACGCGGTGCATAAAAAGGCCATGGAAGCGGTGATCTTACCCACGATCGCGGGCATGCGCGCGGATGGTATTCCCTTCACAGGTTTTCTCTATGCCGGCCTGATGATTTCGCCCGCAGGTGAGGTGAAAACCTTGGAATTCAATTGCCGTATGGGTGACCCCGAAACGCAGCCCATCATGATGCGTTTGTCTAGCTCGTTGGCCGAGTTGATGCTGGCCGGCGCGACCGGGCAGTTGGCCGATGTCGTCCTTGCTTGGGATGAGCGTCCTGCGATGGGTGTTGTGCTTGCGGCTGCGGGCTACCCACAGGCACCACGCAAAGGCGACTTGATTGCCGGGATTCCCGCATCACAGCGAGATGCCAAGGTTTTCCATGCCGGTACGACCTTGCGCGACGACGGTTGCCTGGTGAGTAACGGTGGCCGTGTGTTGTGTGTCACCGCACTCGGTGATGATCTGCAGGCTGCAAAAAACAAAGCTTACGCCATGATTCACGATATTGCCCTTGATGGCGCCCAGTTCAGGGATGACATTGGGGCGAGGGCGCTCGCCTGATCGCGACCGCGACCACGCATCGGAGTCAACACACGTGCAGACCAATCCTCGCCCCACGCTCATCTCCAAGTTGGCGCGTGTCGCCCTCAATTTGGCCGGCTGGCGTCTGTTAGAGCAACCTTTGCCCGGGCCGCGCGGCATCATTTTGGCTTACCCGCACACCAGTAATTGGGACTTTATTGTGGGTATCTTATTCAAGGCGGCGATGGGCTGGGAGATGCGCTTTTGGGCGAAGGGTAGCTTGTTAAACATACCGGTCTTCGGTGCCTGGATGCGTTGGGTCGGCGCCGTCCCCGTTAACCGAAGCGCTGCGTCAGGGTTGGTGCAAGACACCGTTTTGCAAATGGCGTCTGCGACGCATTTTTGGTTGGCACTGGCACCGGAGGGAACGCGCGCGTATGTCAACGGTTGGCGTATGGGGTTTTTTCATGTGTGGCAATCTGCGCAGGTACCGCTGGGGTTGGCTGTCATTGATTACGGACGGAAAGAAGTGGGTTTAAAAGGTTTTTTATACGCGCGTGAAGAGGAGCCGGACGTCGCGTTCAGGCGAATTGAAGCGATGCTCGATGCGCCGATAGGACGTCGCCCAAATCTGGCAAGTCCCGTGACCCCTTATCAACGAGAAAGCAAAGACGAGACGACCTCGCCCTGAAAATAAGCAACGCTACGACTTATGACGACATCTTTATCACCTGACACGGTTCGCGCTTACCTAAAGGGCTTGCAGCAACGCATCATCGATGCCATCGTCGCCATCGACGGTTCGTCGCCTACGGTTGACCCGTGGAAAAAGCCAGCGGGTGAGAAATTACAGGGCAACGGGATTACTCAGATTATCGAAGATGGCCCCGTGTTCGAACGCGCTGGTTGCGGGTTTTCCGATGTCTCTGGACCCGCGCTACCACCGTCGGCGACGCATGACCGCCCCGAGTTGGCCGGTGCGCCCTTTGAGGCCATGGGCTTGTCGCTGGTTTTCCATCCGCGTAATCCCATGGCACCGACCGTCCACATGAATATTCGCATGATCGCGGCGTTTCCCAAAGGGGGTGGTGCACCGGTTTGCTGGTTTGGGGGCGGCATGGATCTCACGCCTTACTACGGCTTTGAGGAAGACGCGGTGCACTTTCACCAAACGTGTGCGGATGCGCTCGCGCCCTTTGGCGCGGATAAGTATCCGCGTTTCAAAGCGTGGTGCGATCGGTACTTTTATTTGAAGCATCGGGACGAGCCACGCGGTATCGGCGGTATCTTCTTCGACGATTTTTCTGAGCTTGGACCGCTAGAGAGTTTTCGTATGTTGCAAAGCGTCGGCGATGCATTTTTGGGAGCTTACCTGCCCATACTGCAACGGCGCCAGGTCATGCCCTATGGCGAGCGAGAGCGCGCGCACCAACTCAACCGTCGAGGTCGATATGTGGAGTTCAATTTAGTTTGGGACCGCGGCACGCACTTTGGCCTGCAGTCAGGCGGGCGCACAGAGTCCATCCTGTTATCGATGCCACCGCATGCGACTTGGGGCTACCGTTTAGACCCCGCCGTGGGCACGCCGGAGCACCGCTTACTCAGTGAATTCTTGATCGCCAAAGACTGGTTGCCAGCCAATGGGGTCTAAATGACCACCGTCAGCCGTCGCGTTGGCGTATTTGGTGGCGCATTTGATCCGCCGCACCGCGCCCATGTGGCGCTGGTTGAGGCGGCCGTGCAGACGTTACAACTTGACGCCGTTTATGTGGTGCCCACGGGCGAGGCGGCACACAAGGCACCAGCAAAGACCGCTGCCGCGCATCGCCTCGCCATGGCGCGGTTGGCTTTTGCTGATGTGCCGCAGGCCATTGTGGATGATTGTGAGGTGCTGCGGCGTGGCCCCAGCCTGATGGTTGACAGCTTGGCTGCCCTGTCTGAAAAGGACAGAAATGCAACAAAACCCCAGCAAACGAACGTGGCTTGGTATTTGATTATTGGCTTAGATCAGTTATCGCGCTTCGAAAGCTGGGTTCAATGGCAAAATATAGCGGCGCAATGCCATTTGGCTGTGGCGTATCGCGGCGAAGCAGCGGGCCCCGCGTTGGACCCGCTAGCACTTCCCCTAGTCATTAACGAGTGGGCTGGCAAAGGCGTACGTGTAACGACCGTGCCGTTTAAGCCCTTGGCGATCAGTTCTAGTGCGGTGCGTGCCGCGATTCAAAGCGCCGAAGGGGCGATTTGGCAAGACTGGGTCCCTGCGCAGGTGACGAATTACATCGCCACCAATCAACTTTATCAAGACGCGACGCCGTAGTCGCGCGACCTTCTGACCTTTAGACTGTTCACCTATGAAAAAAAATAACGATATCAAAGCCTTGGAGCGTCTAATTGTGGATGCCTTAGAGGACGTCAAAGGCAAAGACATTGTGGTGTTTGATACAGAGCATTTATCGGCTCTGTTTGAGCGCGTCATCATTGTGAGTGGTAGCTCGAACCGTCAGACCAAGGCCTTAGCGTCTAGTGTCCGTGACAAATTACGCGATGCCAATTTGTCCAAGCCCCGCATTGAGGGGGAGGCCAATGGCGAGTGGATTATTGTGGACTGCGACTCGGCGGTCGTTCACGTAATGCAGCCAATTATTCGCGAATATTACCGGCTGGAAGAGATATGGGGTGAGAAGCCTGTGCGCATGCGCTTAGCGAAAGCCAAAGGCTTGGTCAAAGCCTCGTCAGACGCCATGGACGATCAAGTGCCCGCAAAGCCCGCGCGCAAGGTCGCTGTGAAGACCAAGCCGGCATCAAAAGTAGCGACGAAAGCCAAGCCAGCAGCGGCATCTAAAGCGGCACCCAAGCCCGCGACTGCGGCCGGTGTGAAGACGGCGCCAGCGAAAAAACTGGGCGGTAAGAAGCCGGTGGTGAAGGTGGCAGCCAAGACGACACAGGCAAGTGCTGCGCAAAAATTAGTGGGTAAGAAGACCCCGGCTAAGAAGACGTCCGCAAAGAAGACCACTGCGAAAAGTGCCACGCCGATTAAGAAGGTGATGATCAACGCACCTAAACCAGCCAAGACTAGCCACGCCGTCGCCAAGCGACCCGCGGCGAAGAAAATTGCAACGACCAAGACAAGCCCGTCCAAGACCGTGGCGAAGCGGGCACCTGCTAAAACAGCTAAGCCAACAGCTAAGTCAGCCGCGAAGAAATAAGTCGCATAACGGCAGCTCACATGCGTCTGGTTCTTATCGCCGTTGGGCTCAAGATGCCGGATTGGGCACAGACCGCGTTCGATGACTATGCCAAGCGGTTCCCGCCTGAGATAAAGTTAGAGGTGCGCCTGATTAAGACACAGGCGCGTCATTCAACGGATATCGCTGGTGCCATGGCTGCGGAGCGCCAGCGCATAGAGGCGCAGATACCCAAAAATGCGCGGGTGGTAGCACTTGACGAACGCGGCGAGTCCGTGCGTACCAAGCAGTTGGCCACGGCGCTTAGTGATTGGCAAATGGGCGGCACCGATGTGGCCTTGGTCATCGGCGGCCCGGACGGCTTAGACCCCGAATTCAAGGCCCGTGCGCACCAGTTGATTCGTCTGTCCAGCCTGACATTGCCCCATGCCATGGCGAGGGTGTTGCTTGTGGAACAGCTTTATCGGGCATGGTCGGTGAATGCCAACCATCCCTATCACCGCGAGTGAGTCTGGCCTGCTCACACGGTGACTAACCTCGTCTTCGGACCCGCTCTTTTATGTCAAAGCACCCATCTTCATCGGTTTACTTAGCCAGCCAAAGCCCGCGTCGACATGCGCTATTGGCGCAGTGGGGTGTAACACCCGTGGCCTTGCTCGCCGACGCGAATGAGGATGCGGAAGCGTTGGAAGCCGTTTTGCCTGGTGAGGCCCCCTTACGATACGCCAAGCGCGTGACCGCGTTGAAATTAGCGGCGGCGGCGGATCGTTGCACACGCCGTTCGTTGCCGCCTCTGCCCGTTGTCTGCGCCGATACCACAGTCGCGTTGGGCCAGGAGATATTGGGAAAACCAAACTCCATGGCCCATGCGCGTCGGATGCTGACCCTACTTTCTGGGCAGAAGCATGTGGTGTACACGGCGGTCTCGGTGGGTTACTGGGATGCGCGGGGCACGTGGCAAACACAGCAAATGGTGTCGCGCTCTCAGGTGCGATTCTCAAGCTTGTCAGCAACGCAGATTGCGAGCTACGTTAAAACAGGCGAACCCATGGGCAAGGCAGGCGCCTATGCGATACAGGGATTAGCATCGCTGTTCATCACGGATATCAGTGGCAGTTATTCTGGAATCATGGGGCTACCCGCTTTCGAGACGGCGCAGTTGTTGCGTTGGAGTGGCGTGAAATTAATGGTGAACGTATGAACCAAGAAATACTAATTAATTGGTCGCCGCAAGAAACCCGGGTCGCTGTCATTGAGTACGGTGCGGTTCAGGATGTATTTGTGGAGCGTGCGCTGGAACGAGGCTTGGTCGGAAACGTCTACATGGGCAAGGTAACGCGCGTGTTGCCGGGTATGCAGTCTGCGTTCATTGACATCGGCCTGGAGCGCGCCGCGTTTCTGCACGTCGCTGATCTGTTACCCAACCTCAATGCGCGACACCAGCGAGATGACGCCGCCTCCGACGCGGATGCGGTTACTGCGCCAACCGCGCCGCCCATAGAACACCAAGTGTATGAAGGCCAAGCCATCTTGGTTCAAGTACTCAAAGACCCTATCGGCACCAAAGGGGCTAGGTTGACGGCGCAGGTGAGTATCGCTGGCCGTTTACTGGTTTTTTTACCGCAAGATGACCATCTGGGCATCTCACAAAAAATTCCATTCGCACAACGGCAAGCACTCAAAGACCGTTTGCTGGCGCTGCGTGGCGACAAGGGGGGTGGCTTTATTCTGCGAACCAATGCCGAAGATACCAGCGATGAAGACTTGGCGCAGGATATGGCCTACCTACAAAAAATGTGGCAACGGATTCGCAGTGCCAGCAAGTCACAGCCGGCGCCAAGCTTGTTGCATAGCGAGCTGTCGCTAGCGCAACGGGTGCTGCGCGACGTCAGCTCGCAAGACACCCATGCCGTGCGTATAGACTCGCGGGCTCAAATGGCTGAGCTGCAGGCGTTTACCCAGACGTTTATGCCCGAGATGATGCCCAAGCTGTCGCTTTATACCGGCGAACGGATGTTGTTCGACCTGTTTAGCGTGGACGCTGAAATTGCACTGGCCCTGCAACGGCGTGTCGAGCTTCGGTCTGGTGGTTATTTAGTGGTTGACCAAACCGAGGCCTTGACCACCATCGATGTGAATACCGGTGGCTTTGTGGGTGCAAAGAATTTTGAAGACACTATTTTCAAGACCAACTTAGAGGCCGCTCAGGCCTTGGCGCGCCAGCTACGCCTGCGAAATCTTGGCGGCATCGTGATTGTTGACTTCATAGACATGCGACGCGACGCGCACCGCGAGGCCGTTCTCTCAGAGTTACAAAAACACCTCAGTCGAGATCGTACCAAGAGCATGTTGGGTGGTTTTTCGCCACTTGGCCTGTTGGAGTTAACCCGCAAGCGTACCCGTGAATCACTGGCCCACATACTGAGCGAAACCTGTCCCGTGTGCAGTGGGCGCGGTGCGGTGAAAACGGCGCGCACGGTGTGTTACGAAATATTGCGTGAGTTGTTAACCGAGGCACGCAACTTCAACCCCCTTGGATTCCGCGTGATCGCCAACCCACGAGTGATCGATATGCTGCAAGACGAAGAGAGCGTTCACGTGAGTGACCTCTCGGCCTTCGTCGGTAAACCCATCGCTTTGCAAGCCGACCCTGCCGTGCCGCCGGAGCACTACGACATCGTATTGAGCTAGTTCTTAAATACCCAGGCTAGTCGGGCGTCAGCGCCCCTGGGGTGCGGTGCAGTTGGGCGTATAAACCGTTGGCCTCTAGCAGGCTGGCATGGGTGCCTTGTTCAGCGATGCCACCATCTGCCATGACCACAACCCGATCGGCATGTTCTATGGTGGATAGGCGGTGTGCCACGATCAAGGTCGTACGGCCGAGCATCAACCGTTTTAATGCGTCTTGTACTAACCGCTCGGAGGCATTGTCTAAGGCTGAAGTTGCCTCATCAAGCAACAAAATGGGCGCGTTTTTGTAAAGCGCACGTGCGATAGCCAATCGTTGACGCTGGCCGCCAGACAGAGACACCGCATTGTGTCCTAGCAAGGTGTTGAGGCCATTCGGAAGCGTGGCGACCAACTCCGTGAGATTGGCGGCCTCAATACACTCTGCTAATCGATTCTCATCAATAACTTGTCCCAGCGCGATGTTGGCCGTCAGGCTGTCGTTTAGCATGACGACATCTTGGCTGACCAAGGCAAACTGCTCTCGCAAAGACGCCAAGCGCCAGGCGGTGATGTCGGTGCCATTCAGAGTTACCGATCCGGACGTGCACTCAACGAAACGCGGCAGCAGGTTGACCAGTGTGGTTTTCCCAGCGCCCGATGGGCCAACGAACGCAACGACTTCACCGGTGGCCACCTGTAAATTGACATTACTCAGTGCGTGTGTTTCTTTGCCCGCGTATTGCACTCCGACACCGCGTAACTCGATACCGCCAACGGCACCATCGGGCGTGTAGTCGCCGCTGCTTTGTGGCGGAATCGCATCCAGCATAAGCAGGCCGCGCTCAATCGCAGCGACACCGCGGGTGATTGGGTTCGCGACGTCGGCCAGCCGTCGAATCGGCGTGACCAACATCAACATCGCGGTGACAAACGAGACAAAACCACCAACAGTTGTACCGTCCGCCTGGGCTTGCCAAAGCGCCACCATAATGACCACGGACAAGGCGCACGCCGAAAGTATTTGCGTTAGCGGGGTCATGGCCGCCGAGGCGACGGTGGCGCGTAATGCCAGTCCGCGTAATTGTTGGCTAAACGTTTGAAACCGCTGGGCCTGACTGGCTTGCGCCCCGTGCAGGCGAATCATGCGATGTGCCAGTACGTTTTCTTCAACGACATAGGCAAGGGAATCGGTCGCCTGTTGGCTGCGTTTAGTCAGCCCGTATAAGCGACGCGACAGAACGCGCATGACCGCGACCAGCGCCGGGAACACCAAGATCACAATCGATGTCAGTTGCCAGTTTAGGTAAAGCAAGTAGCCGAGCAGAGCGATGAGGGTCAGCGAGTCTCTAAGCAAGCTCAAGACGGCACCGACCAGCATGTTGGTGCCGTTTTGTACCTCGTAGACCAAGGTGTTTGATAGCGAGCTGGCAGACTCCCGCACGAAGAGGCCAAGCTCCGCGATGGTCAAGCGATCAAACATGGCTTTGCGCAGGCGCAGCATGGCGCCGTTGGCGACGTAGGACAGCAGGTATTGGGCAAAAAATACGGCAACGCCTCTGAGCGTAAAAACGCCTAAAACGGCCACGGGTACCAGCCAGAGTGGCAACGACTGCTTCGCAAACCCCTTATCGAGTAGCTGTTCCAAGAGGGCGGGAATCATGGGCTCAGTGCTGGCAGCAACACAGGCCGCGATGGCCATCCAAAATAATCCCCAGGTGCCCGGCTTAAAGTAAGGCCACAGGCTGAGTAGGCGCTCCTTGAGCGGGCGCTGTGGGGCGGCGCTCAAAGACGGGTGGGGCTTGGCGTCGGCAGAGGGTGAAGAGCGTCGTGTCAATGAGCTTGAATACAATCAGTTGGTCGGGAAGTCGCGTATGGCAGCGGGTACGTAGCAACCATGATGTTACGCGCTTAACAATCCTTTATTATGTGACCTGATCGTCGCCTTTTCGAGGGTTTTGTGCGCTTTTTGAGTGCCAGCCCTGTTAAGGTGGCTGAGAACAACGACGACAACCTAAGCCCACTGCAAATGCCCCAATTACCCATCAACACCGCGGCGCAAGCCACTGAAACCGCTGACCCGAACAAGACGCTGATCGCCAGACGCGACCTCTTAAAGGGGGCCGGTGTGGGAATGGCTGTGGGCCTCGGCGTGTCTGCGATGCCGGCGATGGCGCAGTTCCGAGTGGACGTCGCCGGGGTAGGCCTGACACAGCGGCCTTTTGCCATTGCGCCATTTAGAGGCCGGGAGGCTTTTGCCACGCCGGTCGATGACATTGTTACCGCCGATTTGGAGCGTACCGGCTTGTTCCGTGCTGTCGCGGCGAGCAGCGAGGCGATGGACGAGTCTTCAAGGCCAGACCTAGCGCCTTGGCGGGCAATCGGGGTGGACGCGTTGGTCACGGGTAGCGTCAGGCAGGACAACGGCCAGTGGTTGGTCAGTTACCGCCTATGGGACGTTGTTGCCGCTGAGGACCTTGGCGGTGTCAGTGTCCCTGTAAATAAAGACCTGCCTCGGCTGGCTGCGCATCAGGTGGCTGATTCTATTTTTGAGAAACTCACAGGCATTCGTGGCGTTTTTGCCACTCGTGTGGCCTACGTAACGCAGGTAGGCAAGCAGCACAAGTTATGGGTTGCGGACGCTGACGGCGAGAATGCGCAGCCTGCACTGACTAGCCCAGAGCCCATCATTTCCCCGGTTTGGTCACCTGACGGGAGTGAGTTGGCTTATGTATCGTTTGAATCGCGCAAGCCGGTGATCTACTCGCACATGGTCGCGACAGGCCAGCGCCGGTTATTGGCCAATTTCAAGGGTTCTAACTCGGCGCCCGCGTGGTCGCCGGACGGCAAGAGTGTGGTTGCTACCCTCACCTTATCGGGTAGCTCACAGATTTATCGGTTGGCAACGGACGGGAGTCCCCCCAAACGGATTACGAGCTCCCGTAGCATTGATACCGAACCGAGCTTTTCACCCGATGGCACGCAACTGTATTTTGTAAGTAACCGCGGGGGCTCACCCCAGATTTACCGCATGCCCGCCGAGGGCGGGCCCGCTAAGCGCGTGACCTTCCAAGGGGGCTACAACACCTCACCTTCTTTGAGTGCCGACGGGCGTTACATGGCCTATATAGGTCAAGTGGGGTCTGCGTTTAGGGTTCACACCATGGACCTTGCCTCTGGCGAGGTACGCGTCCTGACCGATACCGAGGGGGACGAGAGCCCGAGTTTCGCTGCTAACAGCCAAATGCTGGTGTATGCAACGCGCTTAAATGGCCGCGATGCCCTGATGACGGTCTCGGTGGATGGCCGAATACGGACGCGGTTGGCCGGTGCCACGGGCGACATCCGAGAGCCCGATTGGGGCCCTTTCCGCAATAACTGACGTTACAATAGTCGCTGAACGGTAATTGTCGTCGGGAGTTAACGGACAAGCCATTTTCGGGGTATATTCATCTCGTTATATTATTTGAATACAAAAGGAGCAAAGATGACAAAAGCAAAGATGGCGCGTGGCTTGATAGCGGGCCTACTCGTTTCTATGGCGTTGGTTGGTTGTACCAACACGCCTATCGCCGAGTCGACCAACGCCAATGCCAATGCGGCCAACGCAGCGAATGCAGGCAAGGACGCGAATGCGAACGCCAGCGGCGTGAACGGCGCGAATTCCAGTAGCAATAAAGTGGCACCCGTTGAGGTCAAAACCGCCGATGCTACGGGTGTGCAACCGGCTGCCTCTGTGTCTCGTTTGGTCTACTTTGCTTTTGACAGCTACGTCATCAGTGACGAATTTGCATCCGTAATCGAAGCTAATGCTAACTTCTTGAAGGCAAATCGCGGTAGCCGTGTGAGCATCGAAGGCAACACCGATGAGCTGGGTAGCCGTGAGTACAACATCGCACTGGGTCAGCAACGTGCGGAGGCTGTCCGCCGCGCACTGTCATTGCTTGGTGTTCAAGAGGGTCAGATGGAAGCGGTGAGCTTTGGTGAAGAAAAGCCTGCTGTACCTGGCGGTGACGCTCAGTCACGCTCTCAAAACCGCCGCGCATTTATTAACTACCGTTAATCGATGCCTGCGCAGCCCAACGTCCGCGAGGCCGTTGGGTTTTTTTACGCTTTAACCTTGACGTTACATTAAATGTCCTCCAAAGAATTATGATTTTTAACTCTTTATTTTCACGAGGCCGTGTACTTCCTAGGCTGGTAATCATCTCAGCGCTGATCAGCTTTTCTGGCATGGCGCAGTCTGCAGGACTCTTTGAGGACACCGAGGCCAGAAAAGCGATCATTGACCTGCGTCAGAAAGTTCAAAAACTGGAGCAGGCAGGGGTGCGAACAGACGAGAGTCTGAGTCAGGTACCCACGACACAAGCGTTGCTTGAGTTGTCGCGACAGAACAATGAGTTGCAAGATCAAATCTCGCGGCTACTCGGGCGAAACGAGGAGTTGACACGAGATATCTCCATCATGAACGACCGCCTGAAAGCCTTGGATGCACTGGCATCAATAGAGGCTAGGTTGGCCAAACTGGAGCCGATTAAGGTGACGGTGGACGGAGAAATCATCGAGGTCAGCGAAAATGAAAAGGCAGTGTACGACCAAGCGATGAACGCATTGCGTGCCGGTGAGTTTGCGCAAGCGGAGGTCTATTTAAGACGGGTGGCGTCAGAGTTCCCCCGTTCGGGCTACCGGCCCTCTGTGCTGTTTTGGCTAGGCAACGCGGAGTACGCGACAAACAACTATGCTGGCGCTTTGACGACTTTCTCTACGATGCTGCAGGATTTTCCTGAGCACAGTCGGATTTCAGAGGCCATGCTGGCGACAGCGAACTGCCAGTTTGAGTTGCAACAGAAAGATGTCGCTATAGCCACCCTCAACGCCTTGGTGGCGCGCTTTCCTGGGTCGCAAGCCGCAGAGGCGGCGACACAGCGTTTGACGGCCCTAGAATCGTCTACAAGCAGCGGCAACGGTAACCAGTAAGCGTATTTCAGTGGCGACAATCTGAAGATTGCGCCGCTGCAGTCGTTAAGACACAGCCAGACCGATGACCGATGCGCGGGGGGTCTGGTGACCGGAAAGCCGTTGCTGTCGCCCACTAACTTCTCTTTGACCACCATTTATGCAAGCCCCATCCTTTGAAGAAGTTGGACTTCTGAACACCCAAATTTTGTGGGCCTGTTTCGGGTTAACAACGTTGCTAGGTTGGGTGATGCAGCGCACCCATTTTTGCACCATGGGTGCGGTGAGCGACATCGTGAACATGGGCGATTGGACGCGTATGCGCGTTTGGGTGATGGCCATTGCAGTCGCCATGATCGGCTTTCAGTCCATGTCCGAAATCGGCCTGATTGACCCGCTCGCAAGTATTTACGCAAGCGGGCGCGTGCTGTGGTTGTCAGCGGTTGTCGGTGGCGTTCTGTTTGGCGTTGGAATGGTTTTGGCGTCGGGCTGTAGTAGCAAAACTCTGTTACGTATCGGCAGTGGTAGTTTGAAGTCGGTTGTTGTCTTCGCGGTGATGGGCCTGTTTGCTTTCATGACACTGCGTGGCGTATTCGCCGTGCTGCGTATTCAGACCTTAGACCGTGTGTTTTTCGAACTACCTGTTGCCTCACTGCCGCAGTTGCTACCCGGCTTGCTGGGCATCACTTCAGACTATTTTGCGCTCAGTTTCGCCGTTGTCATTGGCATCGCACTGCTAATATGGTGCTTCGCGGGTCCGGCATTTCGCCAAAGCGGTGCGGCTTGGGGGGGACTGGGCATCGGTCTGTGCGTGGTTTGTATGTGGTTTCTTTCTGGGACTATTGGCTTTGTGCAAGAGCACCCGCAAACATTAGAGGCCGCCTATTTGGCGACCAATTCAGGTCGGATGGAGGCGCTTAGCTTCACGGCCCCTATGGCGTATACGATTAACTGGTTGATCTACTTTAGCGATGCGAGCAATGTCTTAACCATTGGTGTGGTGTCGGTATTGGGCTTGATTTTCGGTGGTTTCCTAGAGGCATGGCGCTCAAAGACTTTTCGCTGGGAAGGTTTCGCCAATACCCGCGATACGGCTTTGCATCTGATTGGTGCGGCGTTGATGGGCGTAGGTGGTGTCACCGCGCTTGGTTGCACGTTTGGCCAGGGTATATCCGGCCTATCCACGTTGAGCGTGAGCAGCATGATCGCCTTTCCTGCCATCATCGCCGGGTCACTTGTGGGCTTCAAGCTTCAAATGTGGGTATTGATGCGTGACTGAGGTCAGCGACTTTGAACGTCGGTTCGGCGGATTGCGGCGTCTATATGGCGAGGCCGGTGCCCAACGCATTTTTGATTGCCATGCCGTCGTCGTAGGTATCGGTGGCGTGGGCTCTTGGAGTGCCGAAGCCTTCGCACGCTCTGGGGTTCGTCGCTTGAGCCTGATCGACCTTGACCACATTGCAGCGTCAAATATCAACCGGCAAATTCACGCAACGACCCAGACGCTTGGACAGTCCAAGGTGGAGGCCATGCGCGACCGCATCTTGGCGATAAACCCCGCCTGCCAAGTCGACTGCGTGGACGATTTTTTAAGCCCTGAGAACCTCGATGCCTGCCTGTCAGCGATTGGGTTGCCCGTGGCAGCGGTTGCCAAGTCGGCCAACAGCGAGTCAAAAACCGTCGTCGTGGTTGATGCGTGCGACCAAGTACATGCCAAGGTCGCGTTGGCATCGTGGGCCTTAACGCACCAACGGTGTTTCGTGAGCGTCGGCGCTGCGGGTGGCAAGCGATTGGCCCATGCGGTGGATTGCGCCGATATTGCCGATGTCACCCATGACCCGTTATTGGCAAAGTTACGCTACCAGCTACGTCGCAACCATGGGGCATCACGGTCAGGGCGTATGGGCGTCATGGGCATTTTTAGTCGTGAGGCCGTGGTGATGCCCAAAGAAGAAAATGGCCAATTATCGAGCGATTTAAACTGTCACGGCTACGGCTCAGCTGTTGCCGTGACGGCTAGTTTTGGTATGGCTGCTGCGGGGTGGTGCTTAGACCAAGTCGGGGCTACGTGAACGCGCAAAGGTATGCAAACTTTTTTGCGAGCTCTTTTCAGAAGAGAGCATTTCGCGTTATACTCATGGGCTTAGGCGATGCGGAATTTTCCTCATTTGCCAACGATTTAAAGTGGGTCGTTAGCTCAGTTGGTAGAGCAGCGGACTTTTAATCCGTTTGTCGTGGGTTCGACCCCCGCACGACCCACCACTAAATATATGAAGACACCTTGTACGAAAGTACAGGGTGTTTTTTTATGTCCGTGCTCGACAGCTAAACCATTCTGCGAGGACTTTTTCCTCCACACGGTTGTTCGTCGTTACTACCGAGGAGGCGGTTAAACCTCTAGCCACTCTTCACGAATATCAGCGCGGTCCCTCAAGTCTGCAGGCGTTCCCTCAAACACCATGTGGCCATGACCCATAACATACACACGGTGCGATATGTCTAGCGCAATGGATAGCTTTTGCTCAACCAACAAGACAGACAACCCTCGACTGGCAATTTCACGTAACAGTAACGCCACTTGCTCTACCATTTTTGGTGCAAGGCCTTCTGTAGGTTCGTCAATCATGATGAGGTCGGGGTCGCCCATCAACGTGCGACACATCGTCAGCATTTGCTGCTCCCCCCCAGATAACACGCCACCTGCCGTGTCTGCTCGGCGCGCCAAGTTTGGGAACATTTCAAACAAGTCTTTCATTTTCCAGCGGCCTTCAACGCCCGCTTTCTTCATGCCCAGCTCCATGTTTTGCTTAACGGTTAAGGCAGGGAAAATATCACGGTTCTCAGGAACGTAACCTATACCCAATAGGGCGATTTCGTGCGGTTTTTTACCTGCTATTTCTTGCCCCTTAAATCGCACCTGACCGAAGGGGACGACATCCCCCATGATGGCTTTGCATGTAGTTGACCTGCCAACGCCATTGCGACCCAACAGGCTAACGATCTCACCCTCTTCAATATGGAATGTCACCCCTTGGAGAATGTGGCTCTTGCCGTAATACGCGTTTAACTCAGCGACTTGCAACATCATCTGCCTCCTCACCCAAGTAGGCTTCACGAACCGCGGGATTGCCACGAATCTCGTCTGGCTTGCCTGTGGCGATTACTTCGCCATAAACCAGCACGGATATACGGTCTGCTAAACCAAATACCACGCTCATGTCATGTTCAACCATCATCAGTGTTTTACCTTTCGATACCCGCTCAATCAAGTCAATAGCTTGTTCACTTTCGTACCGACTCATGCCAGCGGTGGGCTCGTCCAAAATAATTACGGAGGCACCGCCAACCGCTGTGATGCCAATTTCCAAGGCCCGTTGCTCAGCATAGGTCAGTACGCCGGCGGGGACCTCTGCGCGTGAGCGCAAGCCAATCAGCTCGAGCATCTCAATAGCTCTGTCGTTGACATGGTCTAACTTGTCTACGTTGTGCCAAAAAGAGTAGCGATAACCCATGCTCCACAGTAGTCCACAGCGCACGTTTTCAAATACTGACATGCCGGGAAATATGTTGGTTACTTGGAAGCTACGCGATAAGCCTTTACGGTTGATTTGGTACGGTGTTAGTCCGCTGACTACCTCGTCATTCAGTCGAATCTCGCCAGAAGACACATCCAACCTCGCCGTTATCAAGTTGTACAACGTTGACTTACCAGCGCCATTTGGACCAATAATCGCATGCTTCTCGCCTTCCACGATCGCCAAGTCAACACCACGGATAATCTCAGTCGGTCCAAAATTTTTACGTACGTTGATGAGTTCAATTGCGTTCATGATTCACCTACAGTATTTTTATAGGCCTGCTCCAATGCGACGCCGTATGCGTCTACAACCGCTGGCGCAGTTTTTCTGGCGCCCCACATGCCGACTGCAAGCAAGACAATACCAACCAACCATGTTTGCATTGTCCCCGTGTGCAGCATGATGTTATAGAGCGAAAACTCTGGTTCATCTACAGAGATGGCGTGTAAATGCTCCAAGATACAGACAACCCCAGTAAACGCTACAAATGAAGGCAGCAGGCACACCACATATGGCTTAAGTAGCCCCCGCATGCTGCCATGCTTCCAAATAGTTTGATGCATCATGAGCAAGCCTGTCAGCCCTGATGGCGCGTACATCACTACCGCAACAAAGGCAATACCAACGTATAGCGCCCAGATCTCGGTGTAATTTGAAAGCAAGGTTTGTAGCAAGGTAAAAACGACTGCGCCGACGATGGGGCCGGCAAAAAAGCCAATGCCACCAATGTAGGCTTGCAACAGCACGACGCCAGAGGTCACTGCATTCACTGTCTCCTCAGTCACGATCTCGTAGTTAATGGCAAATAGCGCACCAGCTATACCAGCAAACAATCCGGACACTGAGAAAGACATGAAACGAACCAGCGTGGTGGAGTAGCCTACAAACTCTGCGCGCTCTGGGTTGTCTCTCACGGCGTTCGCCATTCGCCCTATGGGTGTGCGTGAGAACCTGTACATCAGGTAAATAGCCAGCAACATCCACGCACTAATGAGGTAATAAACGCTGAGCTCTGATGCGAACTCTACACCCAAGAACGGCAGCATCTCCGTGCGGTCAGTGGTAACGCCTTCCTCACCACCAGAAAAGCTAGAGAAAATCAGCGACGATGCGGCAATCAACTCACCGACGCCTAGCGAAATCATGGCGAACACGACGCCCGCACGGCGAGTGGAAAAAGCACCAACTAAGATACCGAAGACCAAGCCCGTCAGGCCACCTACGAGGGGTAGCAAAATTAAGGGCACCGGTAAGCCGCTTTCACCCACCATATTGCTAAAGTGGATAGACATGTAGCCGCCTAAGCCAAAAAACACAGCGTGACCGAAAGACAGCATGCCCCCTTGACCAAGCAGCATGTTATAGGCAACGGTAAACACCACCATGATGAACATTTGATTCAGAACGGCAATACCTAAGCCTGAAGAAAACCACTGTGGTAACAAATAAACCAACACAATAGCCGCTACCCAAATAGCAGCCCGGCGACCTAGCGGTGTTCTTATTCCTGGTCTGATTGAAGTCTTTGTATTCATTTTTTCAGGCCTCTCGCTTACCGTACAGACCCTTAGGCCGGAAGACCAACATCAGCACCAGCATGATGTAAGGCAATAGGGGGCCCAATTGGGCAATGCTCACGCGATACAGGTCAGCTAACAAGCCAGGGTCTGGTGAACTCAAACCCACCATGCCAAAGAAGTCGGAGAAGCTATAGGTGGTGGCTACTGCAAAGGTTTGTACAAAACCAATCAGCAGTGAGGCGATAAAAGCACCTTTTAAAGACCCCAGTCCGCCAATCACAATAACCACGAAAACGATACTGCCAAGCACGATGGCCATGCCGGGGAAGGTACCCAATACAGGTCCTGCAATGGCGCCTGCTAAACCGGCCAGTGCAGAGCCGACGCCAAACACCGCCATAAAGATAAATGGCACGTTATGACCCAGCATCGCCACTTGGTTGGGATGGGTTATCGCAGCTTGGATGATCAAACCCACACGCGACTTTGTCAGCACATACAACAGGGCCAAAAATATGCTGATGGAAATCAACAACATAAAACCTTTGTAGGCTGGGAATTCAGTACCAAACATGGTGAATAGCGGGAAGCTTAAGATTTCAGGCTCACTGTAATCAACGTTGCTTTTGCCCCATATTAATTGGACGAACTCTTCGAGTACGTAGGCAATACCGAAGGTAAATATAAGTTCGGGCACATGGCCATATTTGTGCACGTGGCGAAGGCCATACCGCTCGATTAACGCGCCAACTAGGCCGACCAAAATTGGCGCCAAAATCAAGCCTGGCCAGTAACCCACTTTTGCGCTGATGCTGTAGGCAAAATATGCACCCAGCATATATAGGCTTGCGTGGGCAAAATTCAGCACGCCCATCATTGAAAAAATGAGGGTTAACCCGCTGGACAGCATAAACAACAGCAGCCCATACACCAAACCGTTTAGTAGTGACGAAAGAATGAGTTCAGACACGCGCAATTACTCCCTGTAAAGCCATGCCAGCAAAATGCTGGCAAAGACAAACCCGACCACCCAATGGGTGGCCAGGTTTAAGTCCGCACACCGCCTAGTTATGAAGGACGCTTCATCTTGCAGGTTGTTGGTGTCGAGGAGTTGGCGGCGCTCACCGTAGAGGTCTCAAGCAAGCCATAACCAGATTGATCGTAGGCGAATTCAATGTTTTTGTCGGTATGAACGTGCATACGAATAGGCAGTTGCATTTGGTGATCGCTGGCGCGCATGGTGATCTGATCACCATATGGCGTCTTGTAGCTCATGCCCTCAAGCTTGCGCGCGACGTCTATGGGCTTTGTGGACCCCGCTTCCCGCATGGCCCGGGCAGTCATTTGCATCAAATTGTTAATACGAATTTGATCCATATTGCCATCTGGGTATTCCGCCTGGAAGCGCTTCACAATTTGACGCCATTCATCTGTTAGCGGCGGATTGATGGCACCCTCTGCGACCACATTAATGCGGTCAACACCACCCGCGCCAATTGCTTTAGTAATACCACTACCGGCTGCGTAGTAGGTATACATAGGGATATCTAAGCCAGCGTCTTCGGCGGCCTTAGCTAGACCAAGCATATCTGCACCCCAGTTACCCGTAATAATTGCGTTTGCGCCTGAAGCTTTGATTTTGGCAATGTAGGGCGAAAAGTCTTTCACCTTTCCGATGGGGTGAAGCTCATTACCCACAATTTTGATATCGGGACGCTTTTCACCTAAAAACTTCACGGCCGCTGCCGCAACGGCCTTACCGAACGAGTAGTCCTGACCAATAATGTAAATCCCCGTCCAGTCCTTGTTAGCCGCGATGACGTCTGTCACAGCGTTCATCTTCATGTCGGCATGGGCATCAAACCGGAAATGCCAAAAATTGCATTTTTCGTTAGTCAAGGCAGGATCAACTGCTGAGTAGTTTAAGAACAAAACACGTTTGTCTGGGTTGCGCTTGTTGTGCTTTTCAATGGCGTCTGTCAGCGCGTTGGCAACACCTGATGAGTTGCCTTGAACCACGTATTGGATGCCTTGGCCGATCACGTTCTTCAGTTGAATCAAGCTTTCTTTGGGTGAAATCTTGTTATCGAAGCCAATGACTTCAAACTTTTTGCCCATGACGCCACCAGCGCGATTCACCTCATCAGCAAAAAACTTAAAGTTTTTAAGACCATTGGTGCCTGTTGCAGCAAATCCGCCCGATAGTGGATCAATAAACGCGAACTTAATCGTGCCGCCATGATCGTCTGCCATGCTCGGCGTTGCGAGCATTAAGGTTGCGGTTGCTACCGCTGACAAAAATACTTTACGTGGAATCATGTTGTCTCCTGTTTAGATTTGTATGTGGCTCATTGCGCACAACTACTTGTAAGTAACTACCAAAAAAGACGCTGTCACAGCGGAGACTTTTACTTAAATTCTAGAGCGATGGACGCGTTCAACAAGCAAGGACAAGCCCTTGTCTTGACCGCAATTGCAGAAATCGTTCTGGGGATGAGGCCTGCCGCACACGCGTTTGCGCTTTACTTCGTCATTTTGTCGGCAATGACCCTACCGGTTGTACGCGCGGTTTGATAGCACGAGGCTTTTGCGCCTAGGTGACGTTGTTTGATCTAGACTTTGGTAATCTGCAGTACCGCTTTAAGGGCACCTACTAAGCTACGTGCGATAGCGTAAAAATTTAAATTTAATTTGACCCACATATGAACACAACATCCGTCAGCCGCTTAGGTGGGCATGCCTTGATTGAGGCTCTGGTAGCGCAAGGCGTCGCGCGGGTTTACGGCGTACCTGGAGAGAGCTACTTGGCGGCCTTGGATGGGTTCTCGCAGTTCGCCGATCAAATTGAATTTGTAGTGACGCGTCAAGAGGGCGGTGCGGCCTATATGGCGGAAGCCGAAGGTAAATTGACCGGACGACCCGGCGTTTGCTTTGTGACACGCGGGCCAGGTGCAACCAATGCCTGCATCGGTGTCCATACCGCGTTCCAAGACTCAACGCCTATGGTGTTACTGGTGGGTGATGTGGCCCAAGATGCTCGCGACCGTGAGGCATTCCAAGAGGTCGATTTTGTTGGCATGTTTACCCCCCTTGTTAAGCGCGTCGAGCGTATTGACGATGCCGCGCGCATTCCGGAATACGTTCAGCGTGCCTTTGCAACCGCGTTGAATGGTCGGCCAGGTCCAGTGGTACTGATACTGCCGGAAGACATGCTTACCCGTCCCACAGCAGCGCCGGTTTTACCGCGCGTCGAGGCCGTGCGCGCTGGCGCCAATCCGCAGGATGTCCGTGCCGCAATCGCGCTACTGAAAAAAGCCAAGAAGCCACTCGTTATCTTAGGTGGCGGTGGTTGGACTGCGGCAGCAGCAGGGGACATTCGTCGGTTCGCCCAGGCGTGGCAGGTTCCCGTGGGTTGCGCTTTTCGCTTCCAAGACTTGTTCGATAACCGTGACCCGTTGTATGCGGGTGATGTTGGACTAGGCATTGGTGCGGGTTTGGCCACGGCCGTGCGAGAGTCTGATGCCTTGTTTGTGATTGGTGCGCGTATGGGGGAGGCTACCAGCGGCGGTTACACCTTGATACCCGTGGGCACACCTCGTCCCGGGCTGGTGCATGTCCATGCGGACCCCGAGGAGCTTAACCGCGTTTACAGCGCAGCAGTTGCGACGTGCGCGGGCATGCCTGCATGGGCCGCGGCGCTGGCCGCCGAGGCCGCGCCTGCGACGTGCACGTGGGGCGACTGGACGCACACCGTGACTGACGCCTTTCGCACCCACGGTAATGCCGATGCAGCCAGACGTGAGATGCCCGGTGACATCGACATGTTCACCGTGATACAGGCCGTGTCGCAAGGCCTGCCGGATAACGTGGTGTGTACCAATGGCGCCGGAAATTTCGCGACTTGGCTGCACCGCTTTCACAAGCTACCGGGGTTTGATGGCGGCCACCGTCATCAGTTAGCCCCGACGAATGGTTCTATGGGGTACGGGGTACCTGCGGGCGTTGCGGCGGCCCTTGCATCGGGGCGCCCCGTCTTCACGATTGCGGGAGATGGTGATTTCCTGATGAACGGACAAGAGCTCGCTACGGCCACAGCAGAGGGTGTGAAGACGGTCGTCTTGCTGCTTAACAACGGCATGTACGGCACGATTCGTATGCACCAAGAGCGCGAGTTTCCCGGACGCGTATCGGGGTCGGGTTTACGCAACCCAGATTTCTGCCTACTGGCACAAGGTTTTGGCTATCACGCCGAGCGCGTAACGCAAACGGCTGCGTTCGCGGGCGCGTGGGAGCGTGCGTGGGCGCACCCGGGGGGGGCGCTTATTGAACTCATGCTGGACCCCGAAGTCATTACGCCTAAACTGACGTTACAGGAGATCCGAGAGGCTGCGCAACGCTAAGCAGGGCGGGGCAGATCAGGGTAGGTCATGTGCTGGCGCAGTTAGTCGGCGTAGCCCGGTAGTTCCCGATCAACAATGCGTTTAACGGCTTCAAAGTAAAGGTGCGCACGCGAGGCTCTGGGATGCCTATCGGTAGGCGATGGGGTATTCACCCTATCAATGACCTCTTGACTCAGTAAAGCCAATGGTTGACCCGTGGACATGGCCAGTATCTGTGCACGGCAAACCCGTTCCAGCTTGTACATGCGTCGATAGGCTTGGGCAATGGAGTCGCCAGTCACAACGACGCCGTGATTTTTCATAAACAATATCGATTTGTCACCTAAGCATGCCGCGAGGCGTTCGCCTTCTTCCACGGAACAGGCCAACCCTTGGTAATCATCATCGTAGGCGATTTCGTTATGGAAAAATGCGGCCGTCTGGCTCGCTGACAGCAAGCGGTTATCCTCCAGCATGTTGAGCGCCAATGCCCAGTTTTGGTGGGTGTGCAAGACCACGTTTTTTCCACTAACCCGGTGCAAGGGCGCGTGTATGCATTGGGCGGTCATTTCAACGATGCCATCACCGGCGATCGTCTCTCCCGCCTCATTGAAAATAATCAAGTCACTGGCACGCGCTTCGGACCAATGTAAGCCGAAGGGCAGCACAAAATATTGATCCGTGTGACCCGGCACAACCACCGTAAAGTGGTTGTCGATACCCTCGTGTAAATCATCGAGTACGGCCATTCTTAGACAGGCCGCTAGATCCACTCTGGTCTGATGAATAGGGTCGTCTGATACAGCGTGGTTAAGTGGGGTCGCGGACATACTGGAAACTCCTAAATCAAGTGATATTGCGGGCTGACAGCCCATTGGTAATTGTGCCTTAGGCCCCGTGTGTCGCCCCAACCATCATAAAAACAATGCCAACAATACTGCACAGAACGCCAGACAGCAGGTGACCAACGGTCACGGGGATTTCGGTGTTCTTACGAACGATTGGTTTCTTTTTCACGTAGCAGAACACGTAGTAGCCGCCCAGCCAGAGCATCAATGCGCCAGGCGCTATTTGGAACCATTCCATCGTCTATATCCTTTTGGGTTTCTTACTCGCGTATCGTTACCATGGAGGGTACCCGAGGTTTGATCGATTCGGAGGCCGTCATAAAAAAAGCCACCGGTCTAAACCGGCGGCTTTTTCAAGGATTACTCATCTAAGCCTGAATTGGCGCTTACTGAGGTCCCAAGACATCACCAAACAACTCCCATGACTTGCCATTCCAGCGCATCAATTGCTTGTTTTCGATGGGGTAGAAGTCAGTTGCAGACGTCTGGAATTTCACACCTGGCAGCAACATGCCGTTTGTGAAGTTCAAGCTGGCAGCCTGCTTCATGATGTTTTTACGCGTTAGGTCATCGCCAGCTTGCTCGATTACTTTATGAATCGCGGCTGCGTGCACATAACCAGAGGTGTAGAAACCCTCGGCCAGGTTCAGGCCGGGCATATTCTTTTCCATCCACGCCTTGTACTCTAAGAAGCCCTTGTCGTTGGCCCATGCGGGGTCAGCGGGATCTTTAAAGTAGTTCGATGAAATCACGCCGATACCGTTCTCAGCGCCAGCCGGAACCATCACAGAGCCCACTGACGAGGACACAGAGTTCAGGTAGTGGGTTGGCTTCCAGCCCAATTCAGCAGCACCTTTGATCGCCTGAGCGGCCCACTTAGGTGTGGTGACGTTGAAGAAGGTGTCAGCACCAGAGCCTTTGAGCGTCGCCATCTGGTTAGAGACGGTCGGGTCTGTGGTCTCGTAGCTGGCTTTAGCAACGATCATGCCTTTCTTGTCACCAAGGCCGTCTTCCATACCCTTGACGTAGTCCTTACCGTAATCGTCGTTCTGATACAGAATCGCGATCTTGGCGTTGGGATTGTTCTTGAGAATGTGTGCGGCGTAGATCTTACCTTCGGTCTGGTAATCAGGCTGCAGGCCCATGGTCCACGGGTAGGTGCCGTAGTCACCCCACTTGTGTGCACCGGTGTTCACAAAGATGTGTGGCACCTTCTTCTTGTTCATGTACTTGTGAATAGCCGTATTGGTTGGTGTTCCCAAAGTCGCGGCTAAGAACAGCACTTTCTCTTGCTCGACCAGTTTACGCGCTTGCTCAACGGTTTTTGGTGGAGAGTAGCCATCGTCTAGAGAGATGAAGTTGATTTGACGGCCATTGATACCGCCTTGCTCGTTCACGCCTTTGAAGTACGCCGCAATCGCCTTACCAATATTGCCATAGGCTGACGCAGGGCCAGAGTAAGGAACAATGTTTCCTACTTTGACTTCCTTGTCGTTTGCGCCGACATCGTATTTACCCGCTGCTAAAACAGATGTTCCAGACAGGGCCAATGCGATCCCTGCGGCGAGACTGAGTAGTTTAAGTTTGCTTTTCATTTAGCGTCTCCTCTTTTCAGTTTGTTGAGCATTCCCATCACACCGCCAGGGGCGACATAAATGAGTGCTATCAGAATTGCGCCATAGACAGCCCATGGCGCAGACTTCGAGATCTCGTCGGCAACGTTGGGGACGAACTGAATAAACGCAGCCCCGAACAAAGCGCCCGGAATGGTTCCCAGCCCACCAACCACCGCACCAACAAGAAACGAAATAGATAAAAAGGTGTGAAAACTATCAGGTGCCACATAAGACACCGCGATCGCACCCAGCGCGCCGGCGACGCCTGTGTAGGCCGCTGACACACCGAACGTAAGGGTTTTGACGGCAGTTAGGTTCACACCCAAGGCACCCGCTGCAATCGGCTGGTCACGAATCGCAACGATCGCTCTACCGATGCGGCCCTTGACCAAATTATTGGCGAGCCAGAACATAAGCACTGCCACGATGAGCACCAGGTAGTACATCCAGCGATCCTCGGATAGTTCTTTACCCAAAAACTCCATCTCAAAGAGTGGCAATGGCTTATCCAGCACGATACCTTGCACCCCCCCCGTGTAGTCCTCAATGCCTTTGTATTTCAAGAGCTGTGGTATCGCCATCGCCAAAGCAAAGGTCGCAAGCGCCAAATAGTGGCCGTCCAAGCGCAGGGCAGGGAAGCCCATTAAGATGCCCGCCGCCAAGCAAACCAAGGCGGCGACTGGCAACGTGGCGTAAGCGGACCACTGTGCTTGATCCATCAAGATGGCGGCGGTGTAGGCGCCAATCGCGTAGAAAGCCCCGTGACCCAGCGATATTTGTCCACCGTAGCCAGTCAAAAGGTTAAGACCCAATACCGCGATCGCGTAGACCAGCATCAGGTTAACTTGAAAGACGCGGAAATCGCTGATCAGCCAAGGAAGAATGAGGGCAATCAGGCCCAGCAATATGACAGTTTGTATTCTGAGGTTCATTAGGTTTTCCTTTGGCGCTTAGACGCGTGTAACGACTTTTTGACCAAATAATCCGTTTGGCTTTAGCGTGAGCGTACCCACGATGAGTACCAGCGCAACGGTCAGTTTGAGGTCAGAGCCAATAACGTAGGCACCTAAAAGATTTTCCAATACCCCCACGATAAATCCACCGGCGACGGCTCCCCACGGGTTGTCAATACCCCCCAATAGCGCGGCTGCAAATCCGTACAGAAGAATGCCGCCCATCATATTGGGATCCAAGAACATGATGGGTGCCATCATGATGCCGGCCACTGCGCCAATGGCGGATGCCAAGCCCCATCCCAACGCGAGCATCCAGGTAACACGGATACCAACTAAGCTCGCAGAGTCCGGGTTTTGGGCCGCTCCCCGCATAGCAAGCCCGATGGGGGTGAATCGGAAGAAGAGGTAAATAACCAAAAGCACCGCCAGTGTCACTCCCAAAGATCCTAGCTGGTGACCAGAGATGTACTCGGGAAGCACCGCACTGCGGACGGGGAAGGGGCTTTCGAATGCCTTTAACGTGTGCTCGAAAATCCAGCCTGACATGGCATTGAAAATAACCAGTAAGCCAACGAACACAATCACGTTAATCAGCACAGGCTTGCGTTCCACCGGGCGTATGAAAACCCGCTGTATGACCAGTCCCCCGACAAAGGCGACGCCAACGGTCAAGAAGAAAGCCAACCAATAAGACATGCCGCTATCAATCAACCACCAGCAAATGAAGGTTGCGAAAGTCGCCATTTCCCCTTGGGCGAAATTGATGTGGTGTGTCGATTGATAAATCATCACCAACGCTAAACCGACAGCAGCGTAGATACTACCGGTTGCGAGGCCTGAAAAAACCTGGAGAAGAAACCCGTCCATAACAATAATCCTTGAAACTCAATAGCCGAGATAGGTGCGACGAATAGTCTCGTCTGCTCGAATGTCCTCGGCTGGGCCAGCAAGTACAACCTTGCCAGTCTCCAAAAGGTAGGCGTGATCGGCCAAATTTAGCGCAAGCGACGCATTTTGCTCGACCAACAACATGCTGACGCCGTCGGTCTGATTAATGCTTTTCATGATCTCGAAAATTTCTTGCACGATCAGTGGTGCGAGGCCAAAGGAGGGCTCGTCAAGCAGTAACAACTTGGGGCGGAGCATCAAGGCGCGGCTAATCGCCAACATCTGCTGCTCTCCGCCTGACAGCGTCCCTGCCTGTTGGCTAAAGCGCTCCCGCAAACGAGGGAAACGATCGTAGACCTTCTCAATGTCTTCGCTCACCGCAGTCTTGTCTTTGCGTGTGTACGCACCCAAGCGCAAGTTTTCGTCAACTGTGAGTCCCGTGAAGGTGCCGCGACCATCCGGTACGTGGGCTACGCCCATACGAACGATCTTGTCCGTCGAGAGGCCACTGGTTGACTTGCCATCAAAGATCATCTCGCCAGAGGTTTTAACGGTCTGGCAAACACCGCGTAACGTGGTTGTTTTGCCCGCGCCGTTGGCCCCTAAGATCGTGGTGATACCGCCCTCCGCCAACTCGAAATTAACGTTGAATAAGGCTTGCGTGGGACCGTACCACGCGCAAAGGTCTTTAACTTGTAACAAGCTCATGTTTAATCGCCCCCCAAGTAAGCGCGAATAACATCCGGGTGCTTCTGAATTTCTTCAGGGGTTCCTTCCGCAATTTTTTTACCGAAATTAAGTGCCACAATCCAGTCAGAAACAGCCATAACCAATTGCATATGGTGTTCTACCAGTAGCACGCTGATGCCCATGTCATCCCGCACCTGCTTGATGAGCGTAGCCAGGTCTTCCAGCTCCTCGTGGTTCAAGCCAGCGGCGGGTTCATCGAGTAACAGAAGCCGAGGTTGCGCCGCCAATGCGCGCGCAAATTCAACCCGTTTCTGATAGCCAAAAGGCAGATCGCCCACTTGTCTGTGGGCGACATCCGTCAACTTCAAACGCGTTATCAAGTCGTCAGCCAGCTCTCTCAGGTGCTGCTCTTCTTTCCGCGTCTTTGCGTTAGGCAGCAAACCGCCAATAAATCCGGTTTCAGATTTACTGTGCGCGCCGACCATGACGTTTTCTTGGACGGTCATCGTTTTAAACATCGCCAAGTTCTGGAACGTCCGTCCGATCCCAATTTGCGTCATCTCGTGCACGGGGGTATCCGTGATGGATTTTCCTTCAAAAAGAAGGTCCCCTTCTTGGTACGCGTACAAGCGACTAAGGCAGTTAAATAATGTGGTTTTTCCCGCCCCGTTAGGACCGATCAAGCCGCAAATTTTGTCCCGCGGTAGATCGAAACTCACACTGTCTAACGCTGTGATTCCGCCAAATCTAACCGTGATTCCCTTGACCTGTAGCAGGGCATTTGTTTCATCGACAACCAAATCAAAATCTCCTTGTGACCCACATCGCTGTGATGCAACCAAAAGTGTAGGGCTGGATCAAAAAACGTACCCTAGGTTAAACACCAATACCGTGTCATGTAGGTGCCAACCTATTTGGAGGGTGGTTTCATAAGTCCAAGTGCAAAGAGCTTGAAAGGCTTTGTTAGCGGGGCTTCTGCGTAAATCTACCGCTGGATACCTTCATAAAAAAAGCCCTGATGCGTAGACGCAAAGGGCTTTAAAAACCTATCACAACTAGGGGTTATTGGCGCAAAGTCTCAAACGCTTGAAAGTGCGTCAAGAAAACGTGTCCAGACAAATCGTGAATGAACTCGGTTTCCTTCAGTTTGTCCATGACGGGTCCCTTCACTTCAGAGAGGTGTAGTTTGATATGGGCGCCTTTTAAGCGGGCATCGATGGCCTCCAGACTCTCAAGCGCACTCGCATCAATCGCGTTGACAGCCGAGCACTGCAACACCACATGGGCAATACCCGCGCGGTTAGCTACCGCCGCATTCACGGAGTCTTCTAAGGCCCTTGCATTGGCGAAATAGAGGCTTTCATCGACGCGCAAACTAAGGACCTTGGGATCGACTTGAACGCTGTGACGGGCCACGTTGCGGAAATGCTCTGTCCCCTCAACCAAGCCAACTTCCGCAATATGCGGGCGACTGGTTCGAAACAGAAAGAGCGCAAGCGACACGCCAACGCCGCAAATTAGTCCCATCTCGACGCCGGCTCCCAGCGTCACCAAGATAGTCGTCAATACCGCCGTGAAGTCCGATTTGGAGTAGGCCCAAGTCCGTTTCAAAACACCCAAGTCAACCAAGGACAGAACCGCCACAATGATGGTTGCCGCTAATGTGGCCTTAGGTAAAAAATACAGTGCAGGCGTCAATAGCAGTGAGGCCACCAGAATGCCCCCCGCCGTAAACACCCCGGCGGCAGGGGTTTGTGCACCGGCATCGAAGTTAACCACGGAGCGCGAAAAGCCGCCCGTCACGGGGAAGCCACCCGAGAAGGCTGACGACACATTGCTGGCACCTAGGGCAATTAACTCTTGGTCGGGAACAATCCGTTGTCGACGCTTGGCGGCCAGTGTTTGGCCAACAGACACCGACTCAACAAAGCCCACCACGCTGATGAGCAGGGCAGGTACCAACAGCGACTGCCATAGACCCATGTCAAGGCTGGGCAGGCTGAACGGCGGCAGGCCTTGCGGAACCTCACCAACAATCTTGAGGCCTTTGGCCTGCCAGTCGAAAGCCCAGGTCGCGATGGTCGTCAGTGCAATGGCCGCGACTGGCCCCGTTTTGGCAACGATATCGGCAGGCGCCTCCTTCATTCCCAGTCGCTTTAGCAATGGCTTAAGACCCTTACGCACCCAGAATAAAAACGCGGTAGTGAACACACCGACGCCTATGGATAGGGCGTGCGCCGATGGCAATTGGGTGACGAGTTGGCTCAACATCTCTACAAAATGATGTCCGCCCGCTGTCACGCCCAAAATAGTTTTGACTTGGCTTGCGGCAATGAGCAGGCCCGACGCCGTGATAAAGCCAGAGATGACCGGGTGGCTTAAGAAGTTGGCTAAAAACCCAAGGCGAAACAATCCCAAAACAATCAAGATGACGCCGGAAAGAAAGGCGAGGGTGATGGCGATCTCCCAATACGCATGCGTGCCCACCGCCGCATGCTCACCGATCACCGCAGCCGTCATCAACGACACCACGGCCACTGGGCCAACCGCTAACGCACGACTGGTGCCAAAGATGGCATATAAAACCAACGGTGCGACGCTGGCGTACAAGCCGACCTCTGCAGGCAGACCCGCGAGCAGCGCATAAGCCAGGCTCTGCGGAATCAACATGATGGTCACGATCGCCGCGGCCACCAGATCCCTTACAAGTGTGGGTTGGTCATACTGCGGCGCCCATTCGAAAATGGGCATGAATGCCTTGACGCGGTCAACCCAGCTGGCGCTACCTGGCGCATTGAAATGTATTGGACTCATGGTTTGATGTTTGGTTTGATGGTTGGTTTGGCCAGCCATTCACGGCCTTTGAGCATGCCTTCCCAGTACAGCGGGGGCAATATGCGCTCTTTTAGCAGCCACGCCAAACGCGTCGGACGCGTCCCGTTGATCAACCACTGGGGGAGCGATGGGGCCAACTTGCCACCATAGGTGAACTCGGCCAAGACAATGCGTCCACGCTCTACTGTTAAGGGACAGGAGCCGTAGCCGTCATAAGTCGCTGCGCCCTGCAGTTTACCCAAGGCGACCAACACGTTGTGTGCGACGACAGGGGCCTGCTTGCGCACCGCCGCGGCTGTTTTGGCATTGCTGGAATTCCCAACGTCGCCCAACGCGTATACGTTGCTAAACCGTGTATGTCGCATAGAGCCGGGATCAATGTCGACCCAACCCGCAGCGTCTGCCAACGGACTCGAACGAATAAAGTCAGGGGCCTTCTGTGGTGGCACCACGTGAATCATGTCGTAGTCTTGCACGAGCTCACTCACGGTGCCATCAGCGGCGGTTTGTTTGAACGTTGCCTGCTTCGCTTTGCCGTCGATAGCGACCAAACTACGGGTGAAGTTAATTTGAATGCCGTAGGCATGGATGTACTCCATCAGCGCTGGCACATACTCGGGCACGCCGAATAAGACGCCACCTGCATTGCAAAACTCTATTTGAATATCCTTCAGTACACCTTCGCGGCGCCAGTGGTCCGCCGACAAGTACATGGCCTTCTGAGGGGCTCCTGCGCACTTAATGGGCATGGCGGGTTGCGTAAACAAGGCTTTGCCGCCACGCAGGCTTTGCACCAATTGCCACGTGTAGGGGGCCAGATCGTAACGGTAGTTCGACGTCACACCATCGTGGCCTAGCGCGTCGTTCAGGCCGGGAATGGCGTCCCAATCCAGCGTGAGACCCGGGCAGACGATCAGTTGCTGGTAGCTTACGGTGCTGCCATCTTCCAGCGCAAGGGTATTGTTTTCTGGGTCGAAGGTCGCAACCGCGCCAACAATGCGTTTGACGCCCGCAGGGATCACCACGGACATGGGGCGTGCGGTCGTATCCGCTTTGAAGATACCGCCACCGACCATGGTCCAGCCAGGCTGATAGCTATGCCGCTCGTTGGGTTCGATGATGGCGATGTCTAGACCACTGTCACGCGCCAGCAAGCTAGAAGCCGTCGCGATACCCGCGGATCCGCCGCCAACAATGACGATCTGATGATGATTGCCTTTTGCGACGCTCGCGACGTTTTCGACGTTTGTAGCGCTTGCACCCGACTCAGACACCGCTGTCATCTCCGTCGGCTCGGGCGCCGCGAATCGGTCGGCGAGGGCGGACAGATCGAAGCCTGCGGTGTGTGTTGTCTGCAGAATCGCATCCGCCGATTGCGTCCCCACTTGCGACAGCGCCCACATGGTGGCCGAGCGCGTACCGCTGCGGCAGTAAGCTAAGACGGGATGCGGGGAGGTGGCTAACAGGGCTGCGAACGCTTTCCCATCCGCATCGCTTACCTGTCCCGTGACCGCTGGCAAGTAATGCGCCTTCATGCCCGCTGCCTCTGCGGCAGCATGAATGTCTGCGAATGCAACCTGATCGGGTGTCTCGCCATCTGGTCGGTTGCAGATGATGGTCTGAAAGCCAGAGCCAGCGATAGAGGTCATATCGTCAACGGCAATTTGCGCAGTCACCGTTAGCGTGGTGTCAATTTGATGAAGCTTCATATTGTTTCGTTTAATTTGTATTTAGAGGTATTGTGCCAAATTGGCATGGGGTAATTGCTTGTTGCGCGGGGATATTAACGGACTGATCTCGCTTCAAATACCGGGCAAAAAAATAGGGCTCAACTCATAGAGTTGAAGCCCTTTTTGCTCTGGCGATATCAGCGCCTTAGTCGACTTGGTCCAGCAGTGTCTGTAACCGTTTGGTAAGTACCTGCGCGGTGTGTAGCGACAGGCGCTCTTTTAGGCGGGCAGCCGCTGTTTTCGCACGCTCCTGCTTCTCGATGCTGCGTAGGTTACCTTTCAGTGTGACCGTAAGTGACTCAATTTTGTGATCCAAATCAGCTAGCAAATCGATGTACTGCTGGCGCTCTTCGCGGCTTTGTTGCAATGTCTGAATTGAGGCGGCAATGTCTTGCCAAGAAAGCGTAGAGGCATCTTTGGCGTAGGCGTCCACCGCTTGAAAAATTTCAGGCAGGCGTTCACCCAGGGTCCCGAGATCGGCTTCTTCTAGCGCGTGCAGGCCAAATTGGTGCCCGTTTTTGGATTGCTCTGCCAGAAACGCTTCCAGCTCAGAAAACGTGGCCTCTTGAGCGCGCTTAGGAAGCGAGGGAATGCCGTCTGACGCGGCATTGTCGCTCACCGCTGCATTTGCCGTGGTTTTATTGGTTGGGAAGGACTGGGGTATGGCCGCATCCGCGCCAGCGATTGAGACAACTTTGTTGGGTACGACGGCCGCTTCAGGGGCCTCTTTGTGAAGGCTTGTCGGGCTTGGGGTGGGCGCGTCCAGATCAGGCGTAGCGTTGTAGTCAACCGGGCTCCAGCCCTTGCCGGGTTGGTATCTCAGCAACGTGGTGGCGTAATCTTCATCGTTATTTTTAGGTTGCATGGTGAGTCCATTTCAAGCGTAAGTGTCAACGCAGGAGGGTTAGTGTCTGTGATATTTTCAGATTAGGCAAGTGACTCAAAACGAAAAGTGAATATAAACAACAACTACGCCATTTTTTCTCGGGACTACTTTAACGTGTGCGTGACGTCATCTGTGAGCGAACAGCCCGTTGCTTTGGCTAGCGTTGGCTAGCGATGGTGGACTTGGTTAATTGGCGGCGCTTGAAAACAGGCTACTTCATTACCCAATCATTTATTTAACATAATATACATTGTAGAATATTAAAGATGGGAGTCACCACGTCCCGCGTTTCAGGCGTTGACGCGCCAAGATGGCCGCCTTCAAAACCACGGCGCTATCGGGCTGACTGCCAATGAGCGCAAAGTCCAGGGCATTTAAACCGTGTTCGTTCTTTAGCAGCACGTCCGCGCCTTCGTCTAGCAGCGTCTGCACTGACGCCAGCAAGCCATACTGGGCCGCCATCATCAATGGCGTCGTGCCATTTGGAGACTCGGCATCGATATACGCGTAATGCGCCAGCAAGTTGCGGATGATGTCTGGTGCGGCGACCGCCCGACACGCCGAGGCGTAATGCAGTGCCACCCAGCCCGTACCGTTCACGGCCGCCTTTGCGGAGAGCAATGCAGAGACGGTGTCTGAATCGCATTGGATCGCAGCAAACATCAGCGGCGTTTCTTGATGATTGTTGCGGGTATCGATCTCGAATCCCGGTTGGGTGAGCAGCCAGTCGCGAATGGACGGCGACGGCGTCTTGATCGCCACGTGCAGCGCCGTGTTGCCATCGGCATCCCGGACGTTGACCCCCAAGACGTTGTTTGGCGATTGTCCAAGCCAGCTGCTAGCGGCCCACACGTCGTCGCTACGCACCGCCTCAAACCACGCGCGGGCGTCCACCGCTTCCGCGCGTACCCCTAGGCTAAGCAGCACGCTAACGAAAATAACTAATGCCTTCATATCAACATACTTTATTATTTAATTAATGTTATTTACGAAGATAAAAGGAGCTAGAAACA
>ERZ651776.242-NODE-242-length-79758-cov-8.497835_pt1 | contig 79758 bp, 68 predicted proteins | sample MGYA00514761_ERZ651776 | MGnify/ENA metagenome assembly ERZ651776 | reverse complement strand
AAATGAAAAAAACACTGATTGCTATGGCTGCTGTTGCAGTCGCCGGCGCAGCTTCTGCGCAAGTAACTCTTTACGGTATTTTGGATTATGGCTACCAGACAACTACAACCGAGACCGCTGCTGGCGTTCAGACGGCAGCCACAAGCGGCATGTCGACTGGTGTTCAAAGCGGTAGCCGCTGGGGCATGAAAGGTTCGGAAGATTTGGGTGGTGGTTTAACTGCCAGCTTCCAGCTAGAGTCTTCAATCACCGCTGACACCGGTGCAAGCACTGGCTTCACACGTACGTCTAAGGTGGCGGTAGACGGCGGTTTTGGTACCTTCAGCATGGGTGTTCAATACACACCTTCATTCTCTTTGGTTGGCGGAACTGACGTCGTCGGTACCGACGGCACTACCACCTCTCAGCTCTACGGGGCTGGCGTTCGTTCTGACAGCCTGTTCATGTACAAGACACCGTCAATTAGCGGCGTGACCGTAACTCTCGCTAGTTCAGGTGACAATGTTGAGACGACAGCTGGTTCAGGTACAAAAACCGCCATCACTGACGTTGCGGTTAACTACGCTGCCGGTGCTATGACTTTGGGTGCTGCTCGTTCCTCATCACAAGCTACTGCTGCTGGTGTACAGGCTGCAGCAACTAAGCAAACGACCATTGGTGGTACCTACGACATGGGTGCTGCCAAGCTCTACATCAACAAGATGACTCAGACTACGTCTGCCGTTGACACCGGAGAAACCAACGTTGGTGTGAAAATGCCTATGGGTGCAGCAACTTTGTATGCTGGTTGGGGTCGTAACACAGGAACCAGCTCAGTGTCATCTTCCGACTACGTAGTCGGTGCTGACTACACAATGAGCAAGCGTACTAACGCGTACGCGCGCATGAACAAGCGTCAATTAGTTGACGCTGGTGCGATCACCAACGCCTTCTCAGTGGGCTTGCGTCACCAGTTCTAATCTAGCGCTGGCATTAGCCAGTTAGAGGTTTAGAAAAGTAAAAACCCCACTGTGGCAACACAGTGGGGTTTTCTTGCTTTCGATTTTGGGTCCAAGTGTACGATTCAAACATTTTTTTAAATCAACACTAACCCATTGTTATTTATGGAGATTTGAAATCTTTTAGTAGCATCTATTAAAAGTTCTACTTTTATATACATTTTAAAGGTGAGATCACCCAAAAAAAAATAATAAAATACAAAAAAACTGAGAAAACCTAAAAAAATGTATAACCTAATTGTTATGCAAGCACCAACAGCCGCCGCAAACGACGCAGTATTTGATTCACAGCCACGCGGCAGAACTGTCCCTATCCTCAAAACGATAATGTCCTTGGATGGTTACCCTCGGCACTTAGTCATTTTCAAGATTGCTGCCAGCAAGTTCTGGCAAGTAAGGTGTCGAGTCGCAGGTATTACCTACCGTAAGAGTACGCGTAGCCAGAGTATCCACGTTGCTCGTCACGCCGCACGCGAGTTCTACGAACAACGGCTGGCGGATCGATTTTTTGACAAATCGGAACTTTTGATACGCAGCAGGGACGCTATCAATGTGGCCCTAGCTCGAGTGACCGAGCAACCACCGGTTCTAGATGCCAGTTTGGCGCGTGATTCTTCATCACGTCCAAAATTCATTGGTTACGCGGACCACCTGGTACGCAACGAACAAGCGCGCGTCGCCCGTGGCGAATACACGCGTCGCAGCCTGCTGGTTCTTTGCAATCGACTAGACAGCATGATTCTGCCAGCAATAGGCCAATACCCGGTGGCAGATATTAATCCCGCAGTCCTGCAGAACTTCACCAACTCATTGAGTGAGCAATTCACTTCAGTCACCGTGAGCCAATATCTAATTGCAGTCCGCAAAGTGTTGTCACTAGCGGTGTCTATAGGAGCAATTCCGAAACTACCGGAGTTTCCAAAGGTTAAGGTAAAAACCAATTCGCGCGGACCATTCACACCCACCGAGTATTGGCAGCTATTGCGCGCAAGTCGTGCACTTTGCGGGCAACCTGCCCCCGACGACGTCAATAACCTTCGCACACGCTACGGCCTACGCTCATCGGACCATACAGTTCCGCCTGATTTAGCGTGGGTGATTGGGTTCATGGTGAATAGTTTCATCCGACCCAGCGACCTTAAAACACTGAGGCACAAACACGTCGAAATCGTGAACAACGCCCACACATACCTGCGCCTCACGTTACCCGCAACCAAGAGCCATGACAAACCCATCGTCACGTTGCAACCCGCCGTTAGGGTTTACCTTGCGCTGACAAAGCACCACCACCTAAAAGACAACGCCAAACCCGACGACTACCTGTTTCTACCGCAACACAAAGACCGCGCCTACGCCGCGCGGGTCTTGGCTTATTACTTCAACTGCGTCATGGCGGAAACAGGCCTCAAACATGGCGCGCATGGCCAACCCCGCAGCCTTTACAGCCTGCGGCATTCAAGCATCACGTTCCGATTACTATACGGCCACGGTATCGACGTGCTGACCCTTGCCCGCAATGCCCGTACCAGCGTCGACATGATCAACCGCCACTACGCCAGCACCCTAACTGCCGAGCAAAACATAGGCGTCTTGCAAAGCCGCCGACCGCAAAGCAACCGCATGTAAATACGCAGGGGCTTAGAGGCTCCCCCGATGTCTAAATAAAAAACCCCACCGTGTTGCCACAGCGGGGTTTTTGATCTTCTAAACCTCTAACTGGCTGTTGCCAGTGGGGAGATTAGAAAGCTTTGTGCAACTTTACACGGTACTTGCTAGCTGAGTTTGCTGCGCCAGCTGACTTTGTCGTCTGGTACTGGAAGAACACAGAGCTTTGCTTGCTCAAAGAGTACTTAACGCCCAGATCGGTACCTTTGTTATTGCCAGCAACGCCAGCTGTCTTGCTGGATGCAAAGTTAGCACCAATCAACATGCTGCCCATAGGCATTGAAACGCCCAACACGCGCTCTTTCTTGTCTGCAGCAGCTCCCTTGTCGTTGTTTTCGTAACCGAAACCAATTTTGGCAACGCCCAAGTCGTAGCTGGCGCTCATACGTGTACGCGAGTTGGCGGCTGCTGCACGCATTGAGCCGTAGTTGGTTGAATCTACGCTGGCTGCCAGAGCACCTGCGTTGTACATAACTTGCACATTTGAGATGTTGCCACCTTGTGAATGAACACCACCATTTGGTCCGTCAAGGGTTTTGAGAAGAACAGTGACGCCATTCATTGTTGGCAAGGCCAACATCGCAATATCAACGTTACCTGCACCTGCCAATGTTGTACCGTTGTCCAAACCGTAGACTGGTGCACCAGCGCCACCCAAGCCCAGAATGCCGTTGCCAGCTTCAACTGAACCGACTGTCAAGGTACCGAAACCACCGGACAGCGATATGCTAGCGTTACGGCCAGACATTGCTGTGTCACGGCCGCGTGACACGAATTCTTGTGATGTAGAGATTGACATTCCGCCGCCGAGGTCTTCAGAGGCCTTGAATGTAAGGTTACCGTCGGTGACAACCAAGCCGTTTGTATCTACGCTTACCGCGTCAGCTGAGCTCGTGCTTTCCCAAGCGTAAGCCAATTGGCCAGATACAGTTACTTGAGCAGAAGCAACGCCGGCGACTGCAACAGCAGCCATAGCAATCAGTGTTTTTTTCATTTGAGAGTTCTCCAAAGTTGAAATGAGAGCGACCAGATGTACCGGTCGCCAACCCCCCTTATTTAGGAAGTTGTATGTATTCGACCAGAAGCCGGGGCGGCTGGCAAAGGATTTCGGTTCTTTAGGGGCTTTTAGAGCCTATTCGTTGCGCCCAACCAACAACGCACACCAGGGCCACTTGAGCACATGCGCCACAAGTGATTGTTTTAAAACGTTATTACCGCCCTTGCCGCCTTGTTGCTATTTCCCAACAAGCCTCGTGCCACTGGCTAAGCGCAAAGTTAAACAGGCACGCGACAGGCCGCTTATGAGCATGGCACGCCGCTGGCGAAGTTTTGCGACAATAGCGGTATGACCCCTACCGACGCCGTTATTAATGCGCTAGACGCCAGCCTAAGAACTCTTTTTGCGACACCCTTTAGCAGCCGCCCACTTGGGCGGGCTACTCGCAGCGTTGTAGATACAACATCGACGGTAAGGGACGACCATGCCCCGCAGCAAGCGCCCACCCCTGACACACTCACGCCAGAGGAAAAGCGCACCGCGGGGGCCCTAATGCGGGTCAACCACGTGGGTGAGGTGTGCGCACAGGGGCTTTATGCCGCTCAGGCACTGGGCGCGCGGGTGTTCTCAGCCAACGACACGTTGGCCAAGCACTTCGAGACCGCCAGCCAAGATGAGGCCGACCATCTGGCTTGGACAGCACAGCGCTTGCACGCGCTAGATGACCGCCCCTCCCTGCTCAACCCCCTTTGGTATGCGGGGGCCTTCGCCATGGGCTTGGTAGCGGCCCGATGTGGCGAGCGCGTGAGCTTGGGCTTTGTGGTGGCCACGGAACAACAGGTAGAAGCCCATTTGGCGGGCCACCTCGAGCGACTGCCCGCGAATGACCACGCATCGCGTGCCATCGTGCAACAGATGAAAGAAGACGAGGCGCAACACGCGCTAGACGCCCAGCAATCGGGCGCCCTACCGCTACCGCAACCGGTACAGCAACTCATGCGCGCGGCCGCCAAGGTGATGACAACCGTGGCCCACCGCATTTAAAGACGCTGGGTTTTAAACGCTCAGCGCGGCGAAACGCGCCTGGGTTGCCGCAGCCAGGTCGGCGGGGCTGAGCTCAATTTCGAAGCCCCGTTTGCCCCCACTGACATACACCGTGGCGTGGGCGCGTGCTTGGTCGTCGATGAAGGTGGGGAGCGGCTTGCGTTGTCCCAAGGGGCTGATGCCACCCACAACATAACCCGTGCTGCGCTCGGCCTCGGCTTGCTCAGCCATCGCCGCCTTTTTGCCACCCGCCGCTTTTGCGAGCGCTTTCAGGTTGAGCTTGCCCGTTACGGGCACAACGGCGACAACCAGCCACTTGTCATCGACCTTGGCCAACAGCGTTTTATGGACCCGCGCCGCATCAATACCCAGCGCTTCAGCCGCCTCGTCGCCGTATGAACCGTGGTGCGGGTCGTGGACATAGACGTGGGTCTGGTACACCACTTGGCGTTGATCCAGGGCCTTGGTTGCAGGTGTCACAACATGGTTTTTAGTTGGATGGGTGGGCAGGCGGCGGGCTTACGCCTGGATCTCGAAGCTGGTGGTCATCTCTGCGGTCTTGCCCAACATGATGCTCGCGGAACAATATTTCTCGTGGCTCATCGCAATGGCGCGCTCGGCGGCAGACTCGGGCACGTTGCCCGTCACCGTAAAGTGCATGTGGATTTTGGTGAAGACCTTGGGGTCTGTCTCGGCGCGCTCTGTGGTCAGTTTGACACTGCACCCCGTTACCGGGTGGCGACCCCGCTTCAGGATCAGCACCACGTCATAGGCGGCGCAGCCCCCCGCGCCGGCCAACAGCGTTTCCATTGGGCGTGGCGCCATGTTGATCCCACCGTTTTCTGGCTTCGCGGCATCGGGGGCACCATCCATGGCAAGCACATGGCCGCTGCCGGTTTCGGCAACAAAGCCCATGTTGGATCGGGTCCCGGTCGCGCCGGTCCAAGTGACTGTGCATTCCATGTTGTTTTGTCCTGACTGAATAGATAAAGAAAGCGCCGCTTTGTCAAAAAAGACTTTGTTGCAACGCACCAAGTGGCTATAATTTGCTCATTGGGATTGTAATTTGGTAACAACGTTCATAACACGGTGTTGCCAACGCCTACAAGACCAACCATTTGTCTCCTCCACCTCCTTAAAACTGGTGGATTAAGCCCCAAGCTGCAAAGCTCGGGGCTTTTTTTTGCCCGAGTCGGCCCCCGAACGCGTCCGCGCGTGTTGGTGTCGCCAAGGGGAACTAAGACCTAGGCACGCGTATCATCTCTGGCAAGGAACCGAACCATGCCTAAAGTCAGTCACGCCACCAAAGCCCCCCACATCCCTAGCGCCACGACGCCCGAAGCAGGTAGCGAGGGTAAGAGCAAGGGGCTAACGCCCGCTGACTACCTGACGCGCATTCTTAACGCCAAGGTCTACGACGTTGCCAAAGAGACGCCACTCGATGTGGCTGAGCGCCTAAGCGCGCGTCTCAACAATACCGTGTTGCTCAAACGCGAAGACCAACAACCCGTTTTTAGCTTTAAGCTGCGCGGCGCTTATAACAAGATGGCGCACCTCAGCGCAACGCAACTCAAGCGCGGCGTCATCTGCGCCTCGGCAGGCAACCACGCACAAGGCGTCGCGCTCAGCGCGCGCAAACTGGGCACCAAGGCATTTATCGTCATGCCCGTCACCACACCGCAAGTCAAGGTGGATGCCGTGCGCGGATTAGGTGGTGAGGTGGTCTTACACGGCGAGAGTTACTCGGATGCACACACACACGCCGTATTGCTGGAGCAAAAGAAAGGGCTTACCTTTGTTCACCCCTTTGATGACCCCGATGTGATCGCCGGTCAAGGCACCGTGGCTATGGAGATGTTGCGGCAGCATCAAGGCCCCCTGGATGCGGTCTTTGTCGCCATTGGCGGCGGCGGCTTGGTGTCAGGCGTTGCCAATTACATCAAGGCGGTACGCCCTGAGATCAAGGTCATCGGCGTACAGATGAACGATTCCAACGCGATGATGCAGTCGGTTCAGGCGGGCAAGCGTCTAACGCTCAATGACGTGGGCCTGTTTTCTGACGGCACCGCGGTGAAGCTGGTGGGCGCCGAAACCTTCCGCGTCGCGAACAACTTGGTGGACGAGTACATCGAGGTGGATACCGACGCGGTGTGCGCGGCGATTAAAGATATTTTTACCGATACACGCTCAATTGTTGAGCCTGCGGGCGCGTTGGCGGTAGCAGCCATCAAGCAATACGTTGCTAAGAACAAGGTGCGCGGCCAAACCTTTGGCGCGATCTTGTGTGGCGCTAATATGAACTTTGACCGCTTGCGGTTTGTAGCAGAGCGCGCCGATGTGGGTGAGGAGCGTGAGGCGCTCTTTGCCGTCACCCTGCCTGAGGAGCGCGGAAGTTTTCGCCGTTTTGTGCAACTGATCGGGGACTTGCCCGGCGGCCCACGCAACGTCACGGCGTTCAATTACCGCATGCAAGATGGCTTGCAGGCCAATGTCTTTGTCGGCCTAACCACGCAGAAGGACGAGAGCCCCAAACTGGCCAAGCAATTCCGCAAAAATAACTTCGACGCGCTGGACTTAACGCACGACGAGTTAGCCAAAGATCATGTCAGACACATGGTGGGTGGGCCCAACGGCCAAGCGGGTGATGAGCGCTTGCTGCGCTTCATCTTCCCAGAGCGCCCTGGCGCGCTGCTTAAGTTTTTGACGCTGATGCAACCCAACTGGAACATCAGCCTGTTTCATTACCGCAACCAAGGCGCGGACTACGGTCGTATTCTGGTGGGTATCCAAGTGCCTAAGGGAGACGCCAAAGCATTTAAGGCGTTTTTAAACGCATTGGATTACCCCTATATTGATGAGACCGAGAGCCCCGTATTCCGCATGTTCTTGAAACAGTCATGAGACCCGCTATGCGCGCCAACCTATGAACGTGAACGTCGCCCCATGAGCAGCACACTAGATGGCAAATTAGTCGTCGCGATTTCTTCGCGTGCGTTGTTCGACTTCGAAGAAGAAAACCAAGTTTTCGAGCAAAGCGACGACCGTGCGTATATGCAGCACCAATTGGCACGACTGGACGAGCCGGCCAAGCCCGGTGTGGCGTTCTCACTGGTCAAGAAACTACTGGCCTTTAACAACGCTGAGAGACAACGGGTGGAGGTGGTGATTTTGTCGCGCAACGATCCGGTCAGCGGCATGCGGGTGTTTCGCTCGGCCAAGCACTACGGTCTCGCGATACAACGCGGCAGCTTCACGCGGGGACGCCCGCCGTGGCGCTACCTCAAGCCCTTGCACGCCAACCTGTTTTTATCCACCCATTTATCTGACGTGCGCGATGCGCTGGCCACTGGCGTCCCCGCCGCGCAGGTCTACCCGCACTCCGCACAGGCGTCTGAGGCCCACCCGCACGAATTACGTATCGCCTTTGACGGCGACGCCGTGCTGTTTAGCGACGAGGCGGAGCGCGTCTTCCAAGACCAAGGCTTGGACGCCTTTGTGCAACACGAGGCGCAACGCGCCACCGTGCCTTTGCCCGGCGGCCCATTCAAACCCTTGTTAGAGGCACTGCACACCATGCAGGCTCTCAGCAATGAGGAGAAGAACAGCCCCATTGCACTGCGCACCGCTTTGGTCACTGCCCGTAGCGCACCGGCACATGAGCGGGCGATACGCACGCTCATGGATTGGCGTATTGAAATTGATGAAGCGATTTTCTTAGGCGGCCTAGCCAAGGGCGAATTTTTGCGTGAATTCGAACCCGACTTTTTCTTTGACGACCAAACAGGCCACGTCGAATCCGCTGCCTCGCATGTTCCGTCTGGCCATGTAGCCAGCGGCACGCGCAACAGCTAACCGTGTGCTGCCCCGCGTAATGAACATCACACCCCCTAGCCTGTAACGTATGACCTCACTCACACCAACGCGTTTACCTGCCGGTTTACACAACGCCTTGCAGTCCGCACGTCAAAAAGTGGCGGGCTTTACCACGTTCATGCGGCGCGCTTGGGCGCTGGCCGCACCCTACTTCATGTCCGAAAAGAAGTGGTACGCGCGCGGTATGTTGGCGGCCATCATCGTGCTCAATCTGGGTGCGGTGTATATGCTCGTTTTATTAAACGACTGGAACCGCCTGTTTTATGACGCCCTACAAAACCGAGACGCTGAGGTTTTTTGGTTCCAGTTGCAGCGCTTTATGGGTATCGCGTTTGTCTTTATCCTCATTGCGGTCTATCGCTTTTACCTCACCCAACTACTGGAGATGCGCTGGCGCGAGTGGATGACCACCAGCTACGCTAAGCGCTGGCTGAGCGACCACGCTTTTTACCGCCTAGAGTTGCTGCGCTTTACGGGCGACAACGGGGGTCCTGCGGGAGCACAGGCCACAGACAACCCCGACCAACGCATACACGAAGACCTAAACATGTTTACGAGCTACACGGTGAGCCTCACCATGGGCTTGCTGAACGCGGTGGTGACATTGGTGAGCTTTGTGGGCATTCTGTGGGGGCTGTCTGGTGGCTTCTCGTTTTATATGTTCGGCACAGCGATCACCATTCCGGGCTTTATGGTGTGGATGGCCATACTCTACTGCCTGATCGGCAGCGTCTTAACCCACTACATTGGCCGTAGGCTGATAGGCCTGAACTTCCGCCAGCAGCGTGTCGAAGCCGATTACCGTCACCAACTCGTTAGGCTGCGTGAATACAGCGAATCCGTTGCCATGGATCAAGGTGAGCCCGCTGAGCGTGGGCGTTTAGACCGTCGATTTGGCGCGGTGCTTAGCAATTACATTGCGCTGCTGTTAGCCAAAAAACGGCTCACTTGGTTTACCGTGGGCTTTGGTCAACTCGCCGTGGTGTTCCCGTTTGTGGTGGCCGCCCCGCGCTTCTTTAGTGGGGCCATTCAGCTGGGCCAACTCATGCAGATCTCCTCGGCGTTCGGGCGTGTGCAAGACTCCCTCAGCTGGTTTGTTGACAGCTATGATGCCCTCGCGAGCTGGCGCGCCACCACGGACCGCCTCACCCGTTTTGATGACGCGATGGCTGGCGTATCGAAAAAGAATGACGACCCCCTTCAAGTGCGCACAGCGGGCGCTGACGGTGCGCCGCTAGAAGCGACTGCCTTGCAACTGCAATTACCGTCTGGCGACCCCATAGGCGCGCCCATCAGCCTCTCCGTTCCCGCCGGTACATCGTGGTGTATTCAGGGACCCTCAGGCAGCGGCAAGTCGAGTTTATTGCGTGCTATTTCGGGTATTTGGCCCTGGTGGCAGGGGTCATTAACGCAGCCGCAAGGGTTCTCAGAGCAGGCGATGTTTTTGCCACAGCGCCCTTACTTTCCCAACGGCACACTGCGTGAAGCCGTCGCCTATCCGCAGTCAAGCGATCAGTTGGTGGATGCCGACTTGTCACAGGCCTTGATACGCGCCGGCCTCGCCCATCTCGCTGGCGACTTGTCTGCGGAGGCCAACTGGACGCAGAAATTGTCTGGGGGTGAGCAGCAACGCCTTGCCATCGCACGCGTCTTTCTGAAGCGCCCGCAGTGGCTGTTCTTAGACGAGGCCACCAGCGCACTCGACGAGGCGACTGAAGCCATCGTTTATCAGGCGTTGCTAGACGACATGCAGTCGCGTGGCGGCACCGTGATATCGGTGGCCCACCGCAGTTCCGTCGCTAATCTGCACAGCCACCCGTGGCAGATGCCATCCGTCTAATCGCTGGGGCCGGTGCTAGCCGTTCTCGCGCAAGCGGGCAATACGCTCCTCTATGGGCGGATGGGTTGCAAACAAGCTGCCCAAGCCACCCGCAATACCCAAGGCGGCCATGGTCTTGGGCAAGGCACCGGCATGCACACCACCCAGACGCTGCAAGGCATTGATCATGGGTTGCTTGCGCCCCATCAATTGCGCCGCACCGGCGTCGGCTCGGAATTCCCGCTGGCGGCTAAACCACGCGACCACTATCGCGGCGACAAACCCCAACAAAATGTCCATCACGATGGTGGTGATGAAGTAGCCGATACCTGGGCCACTGTTTGAGGTGTCATTGCGTCGCAAAAAGGCGTCGACAAAATACCCGACCACCCGGCTTATAAACACCACAAAGGTGTTCATGACACCTTGGATAAGTGTCATCGTCACCATGTCGCCGTTGGCAATATGCGCCACCTCGTGGCCCAACACGGCCTCGACCTCTTCACGCGTCATGCCGCGTAACAACCCAGTGGAAACCGCTACCAACGCGCTATTTTTAAACGCACCTGTGGCAAACGCATTCGGCTCGCCTTCGTAGATAGCGACCTCTGGTGGCGCGATCCCGGCGCGCTCCGCAAATTGGTGTACCGTTTGAACCAACCACGCCTCATCTGCATTACTGGGTTGTTTAATCACTTGGGCACCCGTGCTCCACTTGGCAATCGGCTTGCTCATCAGTAGCGAAATAAAGGCACCACCAAAGCCGATCAGCAGGGAGAAGCCCATCAACATGCCCAGGTCTAGCCCGTTGGCGGTAAGAAAACGATTCACGCCGAGCACACTCGCGGTAATGCCCAGTACCACCATGATGGCGACGTTCGTCAAGACAAATAAGAGGATGCGTTTCATGTTGTTTTTTCTCCAGCCGGTTGCATGGGCGACCATCGCCATGCATTGATAAATCGGGCGCGATTCAGATGATATGGGGGTCGAAACAAAGCGTTCAAGATGCGGGTAGATCTCTCATACGACGTGGGGGCATTTGTCCCGCCCGCAAGGGTCTAAAAACAGCGGTATCGGCATAGTAAGCCGCGTCCGCGTTGTCAGCGACCCAACCGGGTGTGCCCATCACGGGCAAGGGGGTGAATGGCTTGTGCGCGAGCGCCCCATCGGATGCCAAAGCCTGCGCCCAAGCCGCATCAAGCGCCGTGCGCATGCCCGCCATATGCGGGATGGCGCTCACCGTGTCCTGAAACGCAGGGGTAGGTAACCACAAGTGGGCGGTCAGGCTCTTGCGGGGGAACAATAAGAGCTGCTCCAGCAACGCATGGCCCACGATGTAGAGCCGGGCAGACGCCCATAGAGAACGGTGTGTGTGTAGGGCCGTGACCCAGTCCCGCGTAACCAAGGCGTCCCAAATGGCTTGGGGGGCGATCAGCAAGGCGCCGTTTTCATCCAACAAGGTCAGTGCATCCCTCAGCGGGCCGCGCGTCTTTTGCACGCCGTCTTTCTCAATCTGAGCCCATTGCAGCGCGTTCAAAACACGTTTAGTTTGCGGCCAATGCTGCCAGATCAGTCCATTAAAGAAATCATGTGCGCCGCAGCGTGTGGGCACGCGGTGGGTCTGAAAAATATGGGCCTCGTAGGCCTGCTCGGGTGGCAGGTCGGCTTGCGGCACGAAGCTCACCGACCAGTCCGCGTGTGCCGTTTGCGCCGTTCGTTCCGTTCGTTCCATTTGCGCAGGGTGCGCATTCAGAGCCTGCCAAACCGCCTCACCGCTCAGGATGCGCCGCGCTATGGGTTGGCCCAATGCCCGGTAGTCTTGCCACCACGGTTGGGCCCAGTCCATGGGCGCCAACGGCGCGGGCCAAAGGGATGTCGTCAACTGCGAGATACGCCGCGGCTAAACCGCCGTGACACCCTGACATTGCCAGTGCAAAGGCTCACCGCCTGCCAGGGGCTTGATTGTCGCCTCACCAAAAGGCAGCTCTGCGGGCGGCGTCCATGTCTTTTTGATCAAGGTGATTTTGGTTTGGTTGCGTGGCAAGTCGTAAAAGTCAGCGCCGAAGAAACTGGCAAAACCTTCTAACTTATCCAGCGCCCCAACCGCCTCAAAAGCTTGGGCGTAGAGCTCCATCGCACCATGTGCCGTATAACAACCAGCGCAACCCGTCGCGTGCTCTTTGAGGTGCGCAGGGTGCGGTGCGCTGTCGGTACCCAAGAAAAATTTAGGTGACCCACTGGTCGCCGCCGCCACCAAAGCCTGACGGTGTTGCTCCCGCTTGAGAACAGGCAGGCAGTAGTAGTGCGGACGAATCCCACCGGTAAAAATAGCATTGCGGTTATAGAGTAAGTGATGGGCGGTAATGGTCGCCGCCGTCTCAGCGCCCGCCTGCGCAACATACTGCACGGCCTCCTGCGTGGTGATGTGTTCAAACACAATCTTCAGCGCGGGAAAGTCACGACGCAACGGAGCCAACTGGCGATCAATAAACACGGCCTCCCGGTCAAACAGGTCAATGTCACTGTCGGTGACCTCGCCATGCACCAGCAGTAGCATGCCGCAACGCTGCATGGCCTCCAGCGCTGGGTAGATGTTTTTGAGGTTGGTCACGCCCATGTCGCTATTGGTCGTCGCACCCGCCGGGTAGAGCTTGGCGGCCACCACGCCGCCCGCCTTCGCGGACGTGATGGTCTCCGGCGTCATCTTGTCGGTGAGGTAGAGCGTCATCAACGGTTCGAACGCAACGCCCTGTGGTACCGCCGCCGCAATGCGATCACGGTAGGCCATGGCCGCGGCCAAATCTGTGACGGGTGGCTTCAGGTTGGGCATGATGATCGCCCGTGCAAACTGCGCCGCTGTGTGCGGCACCACATCGTTTAAGACAGCGCCATCACGGACGTGCAAGTGCCAGTCGTCGGGCTGGGTAATGAGTAGGGTCGAGGCTTCGGACATAACAAAGGGGGCTTGGTAAAAAGAAGGGCAACAGCTACCGAGATCTTAGCTTGAGTCGGCCACCACGGCTTGGCTAGGTTGGGGCGCTTTGTCCGACATGCTCTGGGTGCTCGTCGTGCTTTTCCTGCTGCAAGGCCCACATACGCGCGTAAGGGCCATTGGCCAACAGCAAGTCGGCGTGCCGTCCACGCTCGACCACATGGCCCGCCTCCAGCACGATGATTTCATGGGCATGCACGACAGTAGACAAACGGTGGGCAATAACCAGCGATGTCTTATGACGCGCGGCCAAGCGTATCTCCGCTTGGATGGCGCGCTCATTACTCGAATCTAGTGCGGACGTCGCCTCGTCGAAAATCAGAATAGAGGGATTTTTTAGCAGTGTTCTCGCAATGGCAACGCGCTGCTTTTCACCCCCGGACAGCTTGAGACCACGCTCACCGACTGGGGTGTCATAGCCTTGCGGCAAGGCCTCAATAAACTGGTGAATACGCGCCGCTTTGGCCGCGGTCACGACGTCCTCCATACTGGCATCAACGCGCCCGTAGCGAATGTTGTAGGCAATGCTGTCGTTGAACAAAACAGTGTCTTGCGGCACGATACCCACGTGTCGACGCAAACTGTCTTGCGTGAGATCACGTACATCAATGCCGTCAATTTTTAGCGCACCGCCCTGCACATCGTAAAAACGATAAAGCAAGCGCGCCAGCGTCGATTTGCCCGAACCTGATGACCCCACCACAGCCACCGTTTTGCCCGCTGGAATGTCCAAGTCGACACCATGCAGAATCTGACGATTGGGCTCATAAGAAAAATCCACTTGCTGAAAGCGCACACTAGGCGGCGCGGATAACTGCAGCGCGGTGGCACCGGGGCGATCTTCAATTTCTCGCTCGCGCTCCATGAGCACAAACATCTTGTCCAAGTCGGTCAGACTTTGCTTGATCTCACGGTACAACACCCCAAGAAAACCCAACGGAATATAAAGCTGGATCATGAACGCGTTGATCATGACCAAGTCACCCAAGGTCAGCGTGCCGGCCACCACACCTGCGGTTGCTCGCCATAGCATCAAGACCAATGCCGTCGCAATAATGAGCTGTTGCCCCGCATTCAGAAAACTCAACGTGGTCTGATTTTTAATGCGTATTTGGCGCAGGCTCTCCAAGTTTTCGTTGTAGCGGTGCGCCTCGAAGGACTCGTTGTTGAAATACTTCACGGTCTCGTAGTTCAACAACGAATCAATGGCCCGGGAGTGGGCGCTGGAATCAGCGGCGTTCATGGCTCGGCGAAACTTGGTTCGCCACTCAGTGACCACAACGGTGAACGCGATGTACAACACGAGTGCAGTCAGCGTAATGAGCACGTAGCTGGCGTCGAAGGTGGTGCCCAAAATCACGAGCACAAACGTCACCTCTATGAAGGTGGGGATGATGCTGTAAAGCGAGTAAGAAATGAGCGACTGCACGCTGCGCGTACCCCGCTCAATGTCGCGCGTCATGCCACCCGTTTGTCTCGCCAAGTGAAAACGCAGGCTCAAGCGGTGCAGGTGTTCGAAAACCTGCAAGGTGATATGGCGTGTCGCCCCTTCCGTTGCCTTGGCAAACACCAGTTCGCGGGCTTCGGTAAACAAGGTGGTTGAGAGCCGTAACAGCCCGTAGGCGACCAACAAACCCAGTGGCACCACCAACATGGACAGCACCGAGCCTGGTGCCAACGTCAAACTGTCAATTAAGCGTTTAAGCAGCAGCGGTACGCTGACGTTGGCCATTTTCGCGCCAATCATAAAAGTCAGCGCAAAGCCCACACGCCACTTGTACATCCAAAGATAAGGCAGCAAGCGCGCCAAGGTTTGCCAGTCTGAACGCTGGTGTTCCGGGGCAGCGGTTTCATCGGTAACGGCGGGGAGGCTGGCAGATTGGTGACGCATGCCGCTATTGTCGCCGCGTTTTTCGCCGCGGTTAGTCCACCCATATACTTTGGGTGTACCCCCTTAAGTGACTGTCACGTCCCAATACCGAACCCACCTAGCCCACTGAGGCCACAGCGCCACCATGCCCATAGACACCCAAGCCCACCCCGCCCACTTAATCACCGACCTACCTGACGACCAAGAGTTGGTTCTCAAGGTCATTCCTATGCCAGGAGACTGCAACGCCAACGGCGATATTTTTGGTGGCTGGGTCATGGCTCAGGTCGACCTAGCGGGCTCTGTTTTGCCAGCCCGTGTCGTGCGCGGCCGCATTACGACGGTCGCAGTAAAAGAATTTATATTTAAGCAACCGGTGCGCGTTGGCGACATTCTGTCGTTTTACGCACGCATCTCGCGCATTGGCAACACGTCCATTACGGTGGTGGTGGAGTGCTTCGCGGAGCGCTTTCGCTCTCAGGGCCAGTACGTCAAGGTCACCGAGGCCACCCTCACCTACGTCGCGATTGACGACGCCGGCAAACCAACGCAGATTGCGCACAGCTAAGCCGCCCAAATCTACCAAGCGATATACGCATAGCCTTTTTCTTGGTAGGTCATGAGTGCCGCGGCACCAACCTCCTCTATGCGTGCAGCGGCAATAATTCGGTCTGGCCCCCACCCTAGGGCTTTCATGGTGTTGCCACAGGCTACCAACTCCACCCCGTAGTCTTTCGCCATGCCTGCAATACGTGCCCGTGCCTCCTCTGATATGGGGCGCTCGGGCTGGGTGGCTAGCAGATGCAAGCCGGGGCCAAAAGCCACCACGGCCAAGGCCACGTTGTCACCGTATTTCACGATCATGGCGCGCAAGGAATTGATAATATGGTCGATGTAATCGGCCTGCGCATGGTTCACCTGATACACCAAGCGGTGCTCGGGCGGGTCGCCCGGAAACCGGTCGCTCGCACCCGTCTGCGTCTCATTTGCCGCACCAGAACGGCTGGCAAATACCCCCGCCAACAGGCCGATTGCAGCTGTTTTGATTGTTTGGCGTTTATCCATAGTTACTTTCTGAATGACCGCTTAAGAAACAATGTAGGCACCCGTGCCAGTTGATAACAAACGGCCATCCGCACCCAAAAACGACATGCGGGTGGATGCCACGCGTGAGCCCAAACGCAAGACCTCGGCGGTGAGCTCAAAGTGCGCGCCAATGCCGGGGCGCAGGTAATCGATGCGCAAGTCGATGGTGCCCAATTTGGAAAACCGGTCTAGCCTTTGGTCCACCGACTCGTCTCGGTAACGCGCGCCGATGGCACCCAGCACAGCCAAACCGCCCAAGGCATCCAGGGCCGCGCTGATCACGCCACCGTGAATACGGTTGTACCCATAATGCCCTACCAAGTCTGGGCGCATGGGGATCTGGGCGCAGACCCGCTGGGAGCCAATGGTCGTAATTTTTAAACCCAGCACACGGTTGAACACAATTTTTTCCTCAAAGACAGCACGAGCGCCTTCGATGAAGTCAAACTCCAACGGGGACTCGGCATCATGAGGGTCTGCTAAGGGGTGGAGAGCCGGCGTATCGGGAGTCAATTTTAAAAGCCCTGTATGTGGTTTCAAAGGTAAGCGCGTGGACGCAAACGGCTCATTGTGGCGCAAAATAGCGCGATGACCTGACGCCCCAACAGTCTACTCCCGCCACGCCGCACCGGCGCGCAACAAAGTCACGGACAATGTCGGTTGTTGCCGCTGTGGCCCCTCACCTACCTTGTATGTTGCTCTACTGTATTGCCCTGCTATTGGGTCTGGTTTTTTTGGTTTTAAGTGCCGACCGCTTTGTGGACTCGGCTGCGGCCATCGCCCATCGCTACAGCATTCCACCGCTGCTCATTGGTATCTTGATCATTGGTATTGGTACATCGGCACCAGAGATGCTGGTTTCTGCCATTGCGGCCAGTAACGGCACGCCAGGCTTGGCTTTAGGCAACGCCTATGGCTCCAACATTGCCAACATCGGACTCATTCTGGGCTTAACTGCGCTGATTAGCCCCATTCCATTTGAGTCCAAGATCTTGCGTAAAGAGTTGCCCATACTCTGCGGGGTCACGTTTATTAGCATGTGGCTGCTATTTGACGGCGTATTGAGCCGAATCGACGCCGTGGTGTTGGTCGGCTTGCTGTTCACGCTCATGGCCTGGCTGATTGCCTCGGGGCGCCAGTCACAAGTCATGGCGAGTGTGGATGGCACCGACACGTTCACGGAAGAGGCGGAGAAGGTCGCCGAAGCCCACCGCCCCAACATACGCAACACCTGGGTGGTTTTGGTGCTGAGTTTGGTCGCCATGATGCTCAGCTCGCAAGGCCTGATTTGGGGGGCCGAGCATATCGCCCGCGCGCTGGGCGTGAGCGATTTACTCATTGGCTTAACCATTTTGGCCTTCGGCACCTCGGTGCCCGAACTCGCCGCCTCATTGGCCGCCGCCAGAAAAGGGCAACACGCCCTCGCCTTGGGTAATGTCTTAGGCTCCAACCTCTTCAATACCTTAGGGGTGGTGGGTATTGCCGGCCTGATTGCGCCGGGCAACGTCGACCCGCTATTGATGCAACGCGACCTGCCCTTGGTCGCGCTGATGAGCTTGTCGCTGTTTATTTGGGGCGTTGGCTTTCGCGGCAAACCGGGGCGGATTAACCGCCTAGAAGGCGGCACCCTGCTGGTCGCCTATCTGAGTTACATCACCTACCTAGCGACATCGCTGTAACGCTGTAACGCCGCCAGCCTCACATTACAGCTTGCTAAAGTCAGGTCGCCGCTTCTCAACAAACGCACCAAAGGCCTCCTTGGCCGCGGGTGCGGTTAGCATCGCGCTAAACACCTGCCCCTCGTTTTTCATGGCTTCTTGCACGTGGGCCTGTTGAGGCGCTTTCATTAGACGCTTGGATTCAGTCAAGGAACTCAGGGGCTTCTTGGCCATCTTCGCCGCCTGTGCCTGGGTATAGGCGTTGGTCTCCGTCGGCGCGAGCACCCGATTAACAAAACCAATCTCTAGCGCGGTGTCGGCCATAAACGGCTCGCCCATCAACAACACTTCAGCCGCGCGGTGATAACCCATCAGCTGCGGCAACATGTAGCTAGACGCGGCTTCCGGCACCAGACCGAGGTTCACAAACGGCATGGAGAATACCGCGTTATCACCGGCATAGACCAAGTCACAATGCAACAACAGGGTTGAACCAATGCCCACAGCAGGGCCACACACCGACGCCAACACGGGCTTGGGAAAGGCGGCGATGCCGTGTAAAAACTGGAACACCGGTGCTTGCGGACCCGCTGGGGGGTTGTTCAAAAAATCGGCAATGTCATTGCCTGCACTAAAGATGGTCTCGTGCCCCTGAATCACCAATACGCGACAGGCATCGTCCGCAGCGGCATCGACCAAGGCGCCAGCCATCAGCGCATACATATCGGCGGTGATCGCATTTTTTCTGGCCACGCGGTTCAAGGTGAGAGTGGTTACCCCGTCTAAGGTTTCAACCAAGATATCGGACATGTCGGTACTCCTACAAATAAAAAATGTGCGTCACTGTTTTTGCGACCGTTTAAACGCGCTCAAATATACCCGCCGCGCCTTGCCCCATGCCCACGCACATGGTCACCATGCCATATTTCAGCTGCTTACGCTGCAACGCATGGACCACCGTTGCCGCCCGTATCGCGCCGGTGGCACCCAGTGGGTGACCCAACGCAATGGCGCCTCCCATAGGGTTCACCTTGGCGGGGTCTAGGTCTAAGGTACGTATGACCGCCAAGGACTGGGCGGCAAACGCCTCGTTCAACTCTATCCAATCCATGGCATCTTGCGTCAAGCCAGCCGCTTTTAAGGCTGCTGGAATCGCAGCGACCGGACCGATACCCATGATGTGTGGCGGCACCCCGCGACTGGCGTAGCCAACAAACCGCGCCAACGGCGTCAGGCCATAACGCTTCAGTGCGCTTTCGCTCACCAGCAGCAGCGCCCCTGCACCATCTGACGTTTGCGAACTGTTGCCTGCGGTCACCGAGCCACGTGCCGCAAATACACAGCGCAGTTTGGCCAAGCCTTCTAAGCTGGTATCGGGGCGCGCACCTTCGTCCAAACTCACGACCTGCGTGCTCATGCGCACCTGCTCAGTGCGCAAGTCTAGGTGTCGCATCTCCACATCAACCGGCGTTATTTCATTGACGAAGGACCCATCGGCCATGGCGGCCATGGCGCGTTGGTGTGACTGCAGCGCAAAAGCGTCCTGATCTTCGCGACTCACCCGCCATTGCTGTGCGACTTTCTCAGCCGTTAAGCCCATGCCATAGGCAATGCCGTAGTCATCAATTTGGTCGGTGTTACGAAAAATCTCCGGCGATAAAGACGGATGGTTACCCATCATGGGCACCATACTCATGCTCTCCACACCTGCGGCGATCATGACATCGGCCTCGCCCACACGGATGCGATCCGCCGCCATTTGCACAGCGCTCAGGCCTGAGGCACAAAAGCGGTTCACCGTAATCCCGCCGACAGACTTGGGTAAGCCTGCCAACACGGCGGCGACACGTGCCACATTTAAGCCCTGCTGTGCCTCTGGAATCGCACAACCCGCAACCACGTCTTCGATCGCATCAGGGTCTAGGGACGGAGCCTGTGCCACCACGGCGCGCAGCGCGTGTGCGAGCAAGGTGTCGGGGCGCGTATGTTTAAAGAAACCTTTGTGCGAGCGCCCGATGGGCGTGCGCGTCGCGGCCACGATGTAAGCGTCTTGAACTTGTTTCATAAATGGTCAATCGTTATTTAGTTGCGTAGCGGCTTGCCCGTATTGAGCATCCCCATGATGCGGGCTTGTGTCTTGGCGGACGCCAATAACTGCCCAAAGGCACGGCGCTCAAGGGTCATCAGGTAGGCCTCAGAAACCTCTGTGTTGGCATCAACCTCGCCACCACACACCACTTGCGCAATTTCTTTGCCAATGCGGAAGTCGTGCTCGCTAATGAAACCGCCGTCACGCATATTAATGAGCTGTCCCAAGATGGTGGCAACCCCCGTCCGTCCGGCCACTTTGAAATGACGCGCCATCGGCGCGCGATAACCTGCGGCAGACATTGCCTTGACCTCGTTCAGCGCCACACCCAACACTTCCGATGCGTTCATGACAATGGGGTCGCTGTCCAATACGTAACCGAGGTCACGCGACTCCAAGGCACTGGTACCCACCTTGGCCATGGCCGCGGCGGTGAAGCCCTCGGTCAGGAAGGGCAGCAAATCGGTACCCGTGGCCAAGCGCGCATTTTCAGCCGCACGCCGGGCGATGTAGGTCAGGCCGCCTGCGCCCGGCACCAGACCAACGCCCACCTCGACCAAACCGATGTAACTCTCATGGGCCACGACGCGCTTGGCGCTATAAACCGCTAGCTCACAGCCGCCGCCGAGGGTGAGGCCACTGACGGCGCTAACCACCGGCACGTGTGCATAACGAATCGCCAGCATGAGTTTTTGCAACTCATGCTCGACCGCGTCAATCGCATCAAGCCCACCAATCATGAAGCCGGGCAACATCGCCTGCAAATCAGCACCCGCACTAAAGAGCTTGCCACCCGACCAAATCACCATGCCGGCGTAAGCGGCCTCGGCTAACTGAACGCCACGTTGCAAGCCCTCGGCCACCTGCGGGCTAATGGCCTGCATCTTGGTTTTGATGCTTGCGATCAAGACCTCCGCGTGGTCGTCATGGGTCCACAGGCGAATGCTCTCATCTTCAAAGACCGTTTGCCCTGCCGACAAGTAAGGCGTGGCACCGTCACCAAAGAACGTGTCAGGGAACAGCTGGCGCGCGTGCACAGGCAAGACGTGTGGGCGCTCGAATGCACCGGTTTCCGGATTCCATGATCCCTCAGGCGTATACACGCCCCCCGCATCGGCAACCGGCCCGTTAAACACCCAGTCGGGCAACGGCGTTCCGCACAGGGCCTTGCCCGCGTCTATGTCTGCCTGCACCCACTCAGCCACTTGTTGCCAGCCTGCGGACTGCCAAAGCTCAAAGGGGCCCTGCTTGTGCGCGAAGCCCAATCGCATACAGGCATCGACGTCGCGGGCGGTGTGCGCTATTTGCGCAAGGTGCAACGCGGCGTAATGAAAGCCGTTACGCAAAATCGCCCACAAAAACTGTCCCTCCGCACCCGAGCTCTCGCGTAGCAAACGCAGTCGCTCAGCCGGTGCTCGCTTGAGCATGCGGTTGTATACCGCATCGGCCTTGTTGCCACCGGGCACGTAGTCATCGCTCGCCAAGTCGTAGCGCAAAATATCGCGCCCCACTTTTTTGTAAAAGCCCTTTTTTACCTTTTGACCCAGATGTCCTTTTTCAATCAACCGCTTTAAAGCAGGTGGCGTTTCAAAGTGGGGGTAAAACGGGTCTTTGGACGCATCTAGCTGCGTCTGCAAGGTGTGGATCACGTGGCCAAGGGTGTCGAGGCCGACCACATCTGCGGTTCGGAAAGTGCCCGAGGAGGCGCGGCCCAGTGACTTGCCTGTTAGGTCATCCACCACATCGCAGGTCAAGCCATAGCGCTCCGCCTCAACGAACGTCGACAGCAAGCCCGCACTGCCAATGCGGTTGGCAATGAAGTTGGGTGTGTCTTTTGCGCGTATCGCAGATTTGCCCAAACTCGTTGTGACGAAACTCTCTAGCTGGTCGACGACCCGTGGATCGGTACGCGGCGTGGCAATGAGCTCCACCAGCGCCATATAGCGCGGTGGGTTAAAGAAGTGCACACCGCAAAAACGGGATGCCAGTTCATCGGGCAAGGGCGCACCCAATGCGCTGATAGATAGACCCGAGGTGTTGCTTGCCAGAATCGCGTGGGCCGACAAATGCGGCGCAATCTTTTCATATAGGCCGTGTTTCCAGTCCAACCGCTCAGCGATCGCCTCGATCACCAGATCACATGCCCCTAACGCGGCCAAGTCATCGTTGTAATTAGCCGCTTGTATCAGGCTGGCATCCGCTGCACGACCCAGCGGCGCAGGTTTCATTTTGCTGAGCCCCGCAATGGCCTTACGCGCAATCGCGGAGGGGTCGTGGCCTTCTTCGGTAGGTAAGTCGAATAGAGTGACCGGGATACGGGCGTTAACCAAATGTGCCGCAATTTGCGCACCCATAACGCCGGCGCCCAACACCGCAACGCGGCGGATATGAAACGAATGCATGAATTCTCCAAAACGCGGCTAAGCCGCGGGTAAAACGGTCTTTACTCGACGCGCAGCCACGTCTGTGTGCGCCCCAACAAGGGTAGGCCCACGTAGCCGCGCACTTCTAACTTCGCACCCCCATCGATAGGGGTCAGCATCACGTTATAAGTCTTGCCTTTTTGTGGGTCCAAGATTTCACCGCCATCCCATAAGCCGTCTTTGGAGTTGCTTTGGCTGACGCCTCGGATAATTTCCATGCCCACAATGAGCTGGTCTTTGCGGTCACCCCGACACAAGCTACATATTTTGTTGACGTTGGGGTCGGTCACCAGCGAGGTCTCGACCTTTCCTGCCAAGACACCGTTGGCATCCACAATACGCACCAGTGACTTTTCCTGTCCCGTCTCGTCGTCTATGGTTTTCCAAAGGCCGACCGGAGTGGCTTGCGCCCAGGCCAGTGCGGGCAATAGCAAGGCAGCGCCTAGCCACCCTCGGCTTTTCTTTAGGAATGCGCTGGTGGACTGTTCAAATACACGATTCATGATCAGGTGCTCCTGGTTGGGTTTTATGCTCTGCCGCAAGCGTCTCGCGGCGTTTAAGCGTACGTACAAGCGTACGTATAAGGTCATGCCAATGCGGCGTCGGTATCCATCAATACGTCGGTATCCGCACGCGCCGTTTGCATAAGCGATGCGGTCTCTGGCAACAGCTTGGTGAAGTAAAAGCGCGCTGTTTGCAGCTTGGCTTGATAAAACGGATCGGTATTTCCCGCCGCAATTTCTCGCAACGCAACCTGTGCCATTCGCGCCCAGAAGTAGCCCAGCACGAGGTGGCCTGCTACCCGCAAATAATCAACCGCTGCGGAGCCAACGACATCGGGGTTTTGGAATGCCTTGAAGCCGATTTCGGTGGTGAACTTGGTCATCTTGTCCGCTAAAACAGCGAGCGGGTTAATGAAGGGCGCCATGGCTTCGTTGACACCCTCTTCGCGAATGAGGGCTTCCACTTGCTTGCCAAACTTCTTCAGGGTCGCGCCCTGATTGCCCAAGACCTTGCGCCCCAGTAGGTCCAAACTTTGAATGGTGTTGGTCCCCTCGTAGATCATGTTGATCCGTGCGTCGCGCACGTATTGCTCCATCCCCCACTCTTTGATGTAGCCGTGGCCGCCAAACACCTGCAGACAGGCGGAGGTCGCGGTCCACGCGTTATCGGTTGTAAAGGCTTTCACGATGGGTGTGAGCAACGCCACAATCTCGGCTGACTCTTTGCGCACGGCCTCGTCGGGGTGACTGAGCTCTTGATCAATGAGTAACGCGCAGTGCAACGCCAACGCACGACCGCCTTCGGCGTACGCCTTAGCCGTTAACAACATCTTGCGCACGTCGGGGTGAACCAAAATGGGATCGGCGGGCTGGTCCTTGGCCTTCACCCCAGTCAGGCTGCGTGATTGCAAGCGGTCTTTGGCATAAGCCAAGGCGTTTTGATACGCCACCTCGGTGAGGCCCAGTGACTGCATGCCCACACCGATGCGCGCCGCATTCATCATGACAAACATGGCAGACAAGCCCTTGTTGGGCTTGCCGACCAAGCTACCCACGGCACCGTCCAAGGTCATTTGACACGTTGCGTTGCCATGAATGCCCATTTTGTGTTCCAGCCCCGTGCAGATGATGGGGTTGCGTGCGCCCAGTGCGCCGTCGGCACCAACCAAAAACTTTGGCACCACAAACAAACTGATGCCCTTGCTACCAACGGGTGCGTCCGGCAGACGCGCCAACACCAAGTGAATGATGTTGCCCGCCATATCGTGTTCACCCGAACTGATGAAAATCTTTTGTCCCGTGATGCGGTAGGTGCCATCCGCTTGGGGCTCGGCCTTGGCTCGCAACAACCCGAGGTCGGTGCCGCAGTGCGGCTCTGTTAGGCACATGGTTCCTGTCCACTCACCGCTAACCATCTTGGGCAAGTAGGTCTGTTGTTGCTCGGGCGTGCCGTGTGCATGCAAGGCCTCATACGCGCCGTGAGTCAGGCCGGGGTACATGGTCCACGCTTGGTTGGCACTGTTGAGCATTTCATAAAAACACTGGTTCACCACAATTGGTAGACCTTGCCCACCGAAGGCGGGATCGCAACTCAGCGCAGGCCAGCCGCCAGCGACGTACTGCGTGTAGGCATCTTGGAAACCGGTGGGGGTGGTGACCACGTGGGTCTGCTGGTCTAGCTTGCACCCTTGCTCATCGCCTGAGCGGTTGAGGGGAAACAGCACCTCAGAGGCGAACTTACCGCCCTCCTCCAAGATCGCGTTAATCGTTTCCGCGTCAACATCGGCATGCTTGGGCATCGCGGCAAACTCACGCGACACGTCGAACACCTCATGCAACAAGAATTGCATATCACGAAGCGGTGGTGTGTACTGGGCCATGGGAACTCCTGAACAGATAAATAAAAATGGGTGTGGATGAATCGATGCGCAGCCGCTAAGGCAAGCAGCGCGCCAACAAGTGTTCAAAGCTGGTACGCCCGCGGGTCATGGCGTCAGCGCTGCGCATGAAACGCGCCTGATAGTGCAAGGTCAAAATAAGGCCATGCATTTCAAACGTGACCTGAGAGGCGTCTGTATCTGGGCGCAGATCGCCCGTTTCTAGGGCTTGCACCACCGCGCGGTTGAGCGCGGTCAGCCACAGCGTCATGGACGTGACCAAGGCCTCTCGTACGGGGCCTTCTCGGTCTTCAAACTCGATGGCACCGCTGATGTAAATACAGCCTTGGTCAATTTCAATCGCCGTGCGCTCCATCCAGTTATTGAACAGCGCCCGTAGGCGTGGCAGCCCACGCGGTGCCTGCATCGCGGGTTGAAAGACCTCGTCCTCGAAGCGAGCGTGGTACTCGCGCACCACCGACACCTGCAGCTCTTCTCGCGAACCAAAATGCGCGAACACCCCGGACTTGCTCATTTGCATGCGTTCAGCGAGTACGCCAATGCTCAGACCCTCTAAGCCGATATGGGTCGCCAGACCTAAAGCGGCGTCCACAATGGCCGCTTTGGTTTGTTGACCTTTGACCGAGTTTTTAGGTCGGCGCTTGAAGGCGACGTCTTCAGGCGCGGTGTTTTTCACGATGGACAGAGCAGGCATAGACTTGATAATAAAACGAACGTTCGTTCTATTCTGCACTAAATCCACTTATTTTTGAACACCTTTCGTGTTTTTGTACGCGATCAGCTGAGGCGGCGCTGGGAGCACCCTAAGACAACGGCTAGGCGATCAGAAAGGCCAACTCTTCTGACGCACCATCGGTGGGGCGCTGCTTCCAGTCACTGCGCACGAAGGCATGCAAGCGCCCGCGCAGGCACATTAACAAGAGCCCCGCGCGCATCTGGGCCTCCGCCGTCGGAGCCCCCTCGTTGGCCGCCAGTGCCGACGAGCGCCAATGCCCACGCAAGATGGACTCCAACTTATCAAACAGCAGGCTCACGCGTGCCATCAGACGTGGCTGTTCGTAAATCAGCGCATCGCCCACCAACACCCGCACCATACCCGGATTGGCCTGCGCGAATTGCAAGGCCAACCACACCACTTGCCCACACGCCGCGCGGCCGTCTACCAACTTGTCGGGATCACTATTTACCTTGGTTGCCAGCCCCAACAGACTGTCCTCGGTGAAGGTAATTAGGGCATCCAGCATTTGCGACTTGCTGGCAAACTGCCTGTAGAGTGCGGCCTCACTCACGCCCAAGCGCTTAGCCAGCGCCGCCGTGGTCACCCGTTCGGCCATGGGTTGTTCGAGCATGGCCGCAAAGGCTTGCAGAATCTCCATGCGGCGCTGGCCAGGCTTGGGTTTGCCCTTGCCAACGGGCGCGCTTGTGGGGTCTGTCATAGCGTCGGGGCTAGCGTCTGTCATATCACGTTGCGAACGATGTACCAGCAGCGAGACGCACGCGCGACCGCAACTGTGTGGGTTAATGAGATCTGATCATGGTGCCGAACGCTTGATCCGTCAAGATTTCTAGCAACAGCGCATGTGGCACGCGGCCATCAATGACATGCACCGAATTCACACCACTCTTGGCGGCATCCAGCGCCCCACTGATCTTGGGCATCATGCCGCCAGATATCGTGCCATCGGCGAATAAGGCGTCCACCTCACGCGCGGTCAGATCGGTCAGCAAGTTACCCGCCTTATCCAAGACGCCTGCCGTGTTGGTGAGCAAGAGCAGCTTCTCAGCAGACAACACCATGGCTAATTTGCTGGCAACCACATCCGCGTTGATGTTGTAGCTTTCGTTGTTTTCACCGAAACCCAAAGGACTCACAACGGGGATAAACGCGTCGTCCTGCAAGGCCTTGACCACGGCGGGATCGATACCCACGATGTCACCAACTTGCCCCACGTCGTGCTCAGTTGTTTTATCAATCGGGTCGGTCAGGCGCAGCTTACGGGCGTGTATGAGGCCCCCATCGCGTCCGGTCAAACCCACGGCCTTGCCACCCGCTTGGTTGATCAAGCCGACGATATCTTGTTGCACCTCGCCCGCCAATACCCACTCAACAACTTGCATGGTCTCGGCGTCAGTCACGCGCATGCCGTGGATAAATTCGCCCTTCTTACCCAACCGTTGCAGCAGGGACTCAATCTGAGGCCCACCCCCGTGGACAACGACCGGGTTGATTCCCACCAACTTCAGCAACACCACATCCGCTGCGAACGCCGCTTGCAGTGCGGGGTCGGTCATTGCGTTGCCACCGTACTTGATGACCATGGTTTTGCCATGAAATTTACGAATGTACGGCAGGGCCTTGGCCAATACGTCGGCCTGATCGATGGTCGAGACAGGGGCGCGGGGTTCGTTGGGCGGTGTGGTGGTCATAGAGCGTGCTTGAAGAGCCGGTGGTGATGTAGCGTATGGTGTGGAATGCCTTGCGGTTTTGCGTTCAGCGCAAACGGCTCGGTTATTTATAGTTCAGAATTGTGCCGTAATTTCCATTCACCAACCCCATACTCCCGGATTCAAAGCCATGTCAGATTTAGCCAACGCATTCGAACAAGCCAGCCAAGACGCCCAGCAACTCGCCTCGCGTCCAGACAACCAGACCTTACTGCGCATGTACGCGCTTTACAAGCAGGGCAGCATCGGCGACGTCACCGGCGACAAGCCCAGCATGACCGACATGGTGGGCTTTGCAAAATGGTCTGCTTGGAACAAGGTCAAGGGCATGACCAACGCAGAAGCCCAACAAGCCTATGTCGATTTGGTGGAAGACCTCAAAGACTAAGCCACCCGCGCCACCTCAACGGCGCAATCGTAAAACGTGGGGGCGCGTCCCAAATCGGTTAGCGCCTGCGACGTCACCTCGTTGACATTGGTGCCGCGCAGCCCTAACTTGCGCCACCAAATACCCAGACCGTTGACCACGCCCACGCGGGCACGCTTACTCACGCGCGCCACGCACACATAACGCCCACGGTCGTTAAATACAGCCACCTCGTCACCGTCGTTGATGCCACGCGCTTGCGCATCGACAGACGAGATTTCGACCAGCGCCTCACCCTCGATATCGCGCAAGCTTTTAACGTTTGCGAACGTGGAATTGAGGAAGTTTCGAGCCGGCGGCGAGATCATGGCCAAGGGATAGCGCGCATCGACATTGGGCGGCTCCCAATTGGGGAGGTAGTCTGGCACGGGGTCCTGACCGATGGCCGCCAAGCCGGGACTCTCAAAGGTGCACTTACCAGACGGCGTTGGAAATCCACCATTGGCAAATGGCGCCGCTGACAACGGCAAAGGCGCAAACCCTTGTGCACACAACAACGACCATGACACCACGGCAGGGTCAAACGCCTGGGTGCATAGGTCTTCATCGGTATCGCTAAAACAGGGCTCATCGAAACCCATGCGCTGCGCCAAGGCGCGGAAGACGTCGGTATTGGTCCGCGCCTCACCGTGCGGTGCGATGGCCGGCCGGTTTAGCAACACATCGGTGTGGCCGTAGCTGGCATGTATGTCCCAATGCTCCAACTGTGTGGTGGCGGGCAAGACGTAGTCGGCATAGTCGGCCGTATCGGTTTTGAAATGCTCCAACACGACCGTAAATAAATCGTCACGCGCAAAGCCCTTCACCACTTGCGGCGAATCGGGCGCGATCGCTACGGGGTTGCTGTTGTAGACAATGAGTGCCTGCACCTTGGGGCCAAAAGCGGCATCGCTATCGCGATTCAGGTCTGCCCCAATGGTCGTCATATTGATGACGCGCGGCGTGCGTCCCGGCAAACCTTTGGCGAGTAAATCCGGGCGCTCAAGTGCCTTTTTCTGGGTGGGAAAATAACCGGCGCTGGACAACAACAGGCCCCCACTGGCGTGGCGCCAAGCGCCCACAAGCGCAGGCAAACACGCCACCGCACGCACCGCATTACCGCCGCCACGCGTGCGCTGCATGCCATAGTTCAGACGAATCGCCGGCGCTTCGCTGTGCGCGTAGTCGTAGGCCAAACCGGTAATTTCTTCTGGGGTAATGCCACACACCTTGGCGGCGCGCTCAACAGGCCACGCCAAGGCTCTCGCTTTCAGCGCGTTCCAACCACTGGTATGTTGTTCGATGTAGTCATGATCCAACCAGTCGTTCGCTATCAACTCATTCATGAGTCCCAAGGCCAATGCGGCATCAGTCCCCGGTAACAGCGCAATATGCTGGTGACATTTTTCTGCCGTTTCGGTTAAGCGGGGATCAATACAAATCACCTTCGCACCGTCGCGCTTTGCCGCTTGCACGTGGCGCCAAAAGTGCAAGTTACTCGCGATGGCGTTGCTGCCCCAAATGAGAATGAGCTTGGCCTGTGCAAAGGCCGCCATGTGCATGCCTACGGGCGCGCCATAGGTGTGTGCCAAGCCCGCACTGCCCGCCGAAGAGCAAATGGTGCGATCCAGTTGCGACGCCCCTAAACGGTTAAAAAACCGCGCCGCCATGGACTCGCGCTGCACCTGTCCCATGGTGCCCGCGTAGCTATAGGGCAACACCGCCTGAGGATCATCTGCCGCAATGGCTTGCAGGCGCTGCGCAATATCGTCTAGCGCCTCATCCCACGAGACGGGCTCAAACCGCCCTTCCCCTTTTTTCCCCACCCGCTTCAACGGCGTGAGCAGGCGCTCTGGGTGGTAGGTGCGCTCCGTGTAACGCGACACCTTGGTGCACAGCACACCCGCGGTCGCGGGGTGATCGGGGTTACCGCGCACGCTCACCGCCACCCCATCTTGCACCGTGGTGAGCAGTGAGCAGGTGTCTGGGCAATCATGCGGGCAGGCGCCCACAATCACCGGCTCCTCAGGTGGCGGGGACATAACGGCGGTTTGGTTCATAGGGTGTACATCTCCATGGGGAAAAGTTGTCCGTGCAATGGCGTCCAGCGCCTAATCGCAGTAGCATAGCTTTTTTGAACCCTTCAGCCAAGCAAGGTGCCCATGAACCTCATAGACGCAATACAAGCCAACGCCACTGAGATGGCGCTGATTCGAAAAGACATACACGCCCACCCAGAGCTCTGCTACGAAGAGCAGCGCACCGCGGGCGTGGTGGCGGACATCTTACGCAGCTATGGCATGGAGGTACATACCGGCTTGGGCGTCACGGGCGTGGTCGGTGTGATTAAAGGAAGGCTGTCTGGCGATGCACAAGCCGCTGCACGCAGCATTGGCCTACGCGCCGACATGGATGCCCTGCCGATACAAGAAACCAACACCTTCGCGCACGCCAGCAAGCACAGCGGCAAGATGCACGCCTGCGGGCACGACGGCCATACGGCGACCTTGCTTGCCGCCGCAAAACACCTCGCAGAGAACCCGGACTTTGCCGGGACGGTGTACACCATTTTTCAACCTGCCGAGGAAGGTGGAGGGGGTGCGCGCGAGATGATCAAGGACGGCCTGTTCACGCGCTTCCCCATGGACGCGGTGTTCGCCCTTCACAACTGGCCTGGCTTGGCCGTTGGCACCATCGCTGTGAGCGCTGGGCCGGTCATGGCCTCTAGCAACGAGTTCGTGATCACCGTGCGAGGCAAGGGCGCGCACGCCGCCATGCCGCACATGGGGGTCGACCCCGTGCCCGTCGCGGCCGCGATGGTGCAAGCGTTTCAGACCATCATCACGCGCAACAAAAAACCCGTAGACGCGGGCGTGATTTCCGTCACCATGATCAACGCGGGCGTCGCCACCAACGTCATCCCCAACAGCTGCGAGATGCAAGGAACCGTGCGAACGTTTAGCATTGACGTACTCGACCTCATCGAGGCGCGCATGCGCGAGGTGGCACAACACACCGCCGCAGCCTATGGTGCCGAATGTGATTTTGAGTTTGTGCGCAATTACCCACCCACGATCAACGACCCCGCGCAAGCGGCCTTTGCGCGCGAGGTATTCAAAGAGGTGGTGGGGGCAGACCATGTGGTCGACCAAGAGCCCACCATGGGTGCCGAGGACTTCGCCTACATGCTCATGGAGAAGCCGGGTGCGTATGTCTTCTTGGGCAATGGCGAGGGCGACCACCGCGCCATCGGTCATGGCGGCGGTCCATGCACCTTGCACAACCCGAGCTACGACTTCAACGACGAACTGATCGGCATTGGCGCAACCGCTTGGGTTCGCCTTATCGAGAAGGCCTTGGCGCCGCGCTAAACCGACGGCAATACCGGCGCGGCATGCGGGGTTTACAGGCCCGGTGAATGATCGAGTTACGGGGCTTACAGGCCCCGTAGTTGGGCGAGTTCTAGTAAGCCGTCAAGTACCAAGGAGTCGACCAACTCCACGTTGACGCTCATGCTGGGCGCCATTTTCCAGCCCGCGCCACCCGTCATCAGGCAAGCGGGCTCCTCGCCACTGTGTGCCTTCAGCTGCTGCACCATGTGGGCGACAGCCCCCGCAATGGCAAATGTGCCACCGCTAGTGAGCGCGTCACTGGTGTTCTGGGGGAAAGGCACCACATCGCCAGTGGGCACATGCAGGCCGGCAGTACCCGACTCCAAGGCCCGCAGCATGATGCCGTGGCCAGGCAAGATGATGCCACCAAGGAAGTGGCCATGCTGGTCTATCGCCTCTACCGTCACGGCTGTACCCACCATCACGACCACACACGGGCGCTGGTCGCCACGAGACAGCAGGCGACGACGTGCGCCAATCATGGCCACCCATCGATCAGCCCCCAAACGGGCAGGGTGCTCATAGCCATTGGTCACACCGCCTTCGGCGTCCGACGGCACCACCCAACGCGGCGACACGTCCCAGATGTCCAGCTGCTCTTCAACGCGACGCATGACCGCGGTACCGGCCACCACACACCCCAGCATGCTTTGGGGCGCGGGTAGCTCCGCCCAGTCACCCTCGCTCAGCGAATCGATGTGCTCCAAAAACTGTGCGCCGTTCGCCAATTGACGCGCGCCGGGACGCGCAGATTCATAGACGGCCCACTTGAGCCGCGTATTCCCCACATCAATTGCCATGAACGTCATGCGGGAATTATGACCTGCTCTGCACCGCGTTCACTGGCTTTCGGCGTTTTTCTCTTAGGGCCACGCGATGAAGCCGCGCGCTTAGTTTTGACGCCAAGGCAGACCGCGCGCGCGCCAGCCACCACGTGTTCCGCGGTGGCCACTGGTATCGGGATCGCCTTCAAAACCCTCAAGGATGTTGTAGGCCGCCATGCCCAAGGCCGTTGCCCGCTTGGCAGCGGCAATGGAGCGCACACCACTGCGGCACAACAGAACCACCTTCTTTCCACCCGATGCCGCTTTCATTTGCGCATCAAAGTCGGCGTTTTCTTGCATATTGGGCCATTGCTTGTAGGCCACTGCCACGGCACCTGGCACGTAGCCCACCCACTCACGCTCGGCGTCGGTTCGCACGTCCACCAACACCGCCTCACCGGTGCTGACCCATGCCCACGCCAAAGGCCCACTGACGTCACCTGCATAGCCTTGAGCCGCTACAGGCGAGGTCATTTTTTGGTGATCGCCTGCATCGTGGCGCACGCCCGACGTGAGATTGGCCGGCACCGCTTCATCGATGCGCTTGGGGCGGGGTAGGTTGAGACCATCCATGATTGCAATAAATTCACTGGCTGTCTTGTTCGCAAGGCGCTGGTTGTTTTGCTTCTCAAAACCAATGGTGGTGTGTGTGCGCCCTTGATAGTCGTGTCCTGGCCAAACGGTCGTGGCATCTGGGAGGGAAAACAAGTGGGTCTGAATGCTGTCGTACAAATCGCTCGCACTGCCTGACTGGAAGTCGGTTCGGCCACAGCCGTTAATTAGCAAGGTATCCCCCGTAAACACATGGTCGCGCCAAACAAAACACATGCTCCCGCCGGTATGCCCGGGGGTATGCAAGGCTGTGAGGGACTCGCTACCAACGGTTAAGGTGTCGCCGTGCGCCAACTGAATAGACGCTGTCGTAATGCCGCAGTTGGCGGGCGCGCCCGTCTTGGCGCCAGTGAGCTCTACCAACTTTGCTGCGCTGGTGATGTGATCGGCGTGGGCATGGGTCTCGATGGCGTAACGCAGCGTGAGTTTGTACTCCTGCAAGATCGCCATATCGCGCTCAATTTGCTCTTCCACCGGGTCAATGATGATGGCCTCACGGGTCGTCGGATCAGAGACGATGTAGGTGTAAGTACCCGACGGTTGGTCGAACAACTGTATCGGTGCCAAAGGGGTGTGTTGTGTCATGTGTTTCTCCGCGTGCGTGAATAAAGTGGGGCAGACAAACGTCGCCTCAGGAAAATTTAGCGAGCATGGCGGCGACGTCATCACCGGCCACCTCTCCCTGTGCAATCACGCAACCGACCATGGTGTAGAACGCCTTGTCTAAGGCTCTGCGCGATGCTGTCATTTGTTGTGCGACCTTTTCGCAGTCAGACTCTTCTTCAATGAGTTTCTGAATGCCTCGCAATTGCCCCTCCACCTTTTTCAAACGAAGTATCAGGGCTTTCTTACGCTCGGTATCTGTGATGTGCGTCATAAGGCTTTGTGGTCGTCAATGCAAAAAAATAACTCATTTCGAGTTTTTATTATATACTCCCCCCAGTATTTGTTCAAACACCTCTTTTAATTTTTAAAAGGAAATTTTATGCATCCCTTTCTGCAAGCCGCCATCGGCGGCATCGTGATTGGACTAGCGAGCTGGTTAGTGCTAGCCGCCTTTGGCCGCGTCACTGGCATCAGTGGTATCACGACTGGCGCGTTACAGCCCGTCGCAAGCAAAAGCGACAGTGGGCAACGCGGTGGCCTGGCCGCATTGGCCAACTGGCGCTTCGCTTTTGTCGTCGGCCTCATCGTCGGCGGCGCATGGTTTACGCAGGTGTTTGCGGTCAGCTCCGCCATGCCGTCACGGGGTCCGGGTCTCTTGATACTGGCGGGCCTACTGGTTGGCTACGGCACTGTGCGCGGTAGTGGTTGCACATCAGGCCACGGGGTCTGCGGCTTGGGCCGCCGCTCAGCGCGCTCGCTGATCGCCGTCGTCGTCTTCATGGCTGCCGCCATGCTGACGGTGACCGTTACAGGCTTTATGGCAGGAGGTGCCGCATGAGTACCGCACAAACCAGCGTCCAAGTAGACGCCAGCGACAGCGCAAAGGGCATCGTCATCGGCTTGGTCGCCGGCTTGATGTTTGCCGCCGGCTTGGTTTTCTCCGGCATGACCGATCCAGCCAAGGTCATTGGCTTTCTGAACGTCGCGGCTCTGTTTACCGATGCCGTCCCCGGCCAATGGGATGCCAGCTTGGCCTTTGTGATGGGCGGCGCCGTCATCGTGACGCTGATTGCCTACCGCCAGACGAAACCCAACGGGGAACATAGCCCCGCCCTTGACGCCAACAAGCCTTGGTTCGCCCAACGCTTTGTGCTGCCCACACGCCAAGACATCGATTGGCCGCTGATTAGTGGCGGTGCGATGTTTGGTGTGGGCTGGGGTTTGGGCGGTTTCTGCCCGGGACCCGCCTTGGCGGCGTGGACCACCAACTCGGACTTGGTGTGGTTCGTGCCGGCGATGCTTGCCGGTATGTGGGTCGCCAACCGCGTAAAGGCTTGAGACTCCAAACGGCCTAAGCTAGGGACCTATGCCCAAGAGAAGCCCCGCTTTGCGGGGCTTTTTTACGTGGCCCACAGCCTGCGCAAGGGACTGGTCACCCATGAAGAACTCGGGTAAGATTTGCGGTCGGTTTACGTTTACGTAAACGTCATTCATTTTTTAACACAATCGCCATGACAGACCTATCGGTAGACCCTCAAGTTCTCGCTAGTTATCGCCCAACCAACAAGGTCCGGTTTGTCACCGCAGCCAGTCTGTTTGATGGCCATGACGCCGCGATCAATATCATGCGCCGCATCCTGCAAAGCATGGGCGCAGAAGTCATCCACTTAGGGCACAACCGCAGCGTGGACGACGTCGTGACCGCGGCCTTGCAAGAGGACGTACAGGGCATTGCCATCAGCTCTTACCAAGGCGGCCACGTCGAGTACTTCCAGTACATGGTGGACTTGCTGCGCGAGAAGGGTGGTGCGCACATTAAGGTCTTTGGCGGCGGCGGCGGCGTCATTGTTCCCAGCGAGATCGCTGAGTTGCAAGCGTATGGCGTGACGCGTATTTACAGCCCAGAAGATGGCCAGCGCATGGGCCTGCAAGGCATGATCGGCGACATGGTGATGCGCTGCGACGTCGACAACACGGGTGTGTTTCCCGCTGATGCATCGGCCATACAAGGCCATGAAGAAGGCCATTGGCGCGCACTCTCGCAGCTCATCACCGCCGTAGAGGCTGGGCGTGCGCCCGCCGCACTGGTCGAGACCGTGCGTCACCACGCCAAGGACACCCAGGTGCCCGTCATCGGTATTACCGGAACGGGTGGCGCGGGCAAGTCCTCGTTAACCGATGAGCTGATTCGCCGTATCCGTTTGGATCAAGATGACCAGTTGCGTATGGCCGTGATCTCCATCGATCCCAGTCGCCGCAAGAGCGGTGGTGCGCTGCTAGGCGACCGCATACGCATGAACGCGATCACCCCGTGGCGCAACGGCCAGCGCGTCTTTATGCGCTCGCTCGCCACCCGTGAATTCGGCTCGGAAATCAGCGCCGCGCTCCCAGACGTGATTGCCAGTTGCAAAGCAGCAGGCTTTGACTTGGTCATCGTTGAGACCTCGGGTATCGGCCAAGGTGACGCCGCCATCGTGCCGCACGTGGACGTTCCCATGTACGTGATGACGCCCGAGTTTGGCGCCGCAAGTCAGCTTGAGAAAATTGACATGCTGGACTTCGCCGCCTTTGTCGCCATCAACAAGTTTGACCGTAAAGGCTCTGCGGACGCCTTGCGCGATGTTGCCAAGCAGGTGTTGCGCAACCGCGAAGACTTCCAACGCAGCTACGAAGACATGCCGGTATTCGGCACTATGGCGGCCCGTTTCAATGACGACGGGGTGACCGCGTTGTATCAGGCCATGAAGCCAGTACTTAGCGCGCTTGGACTGAGCTTTCCCAAAGCCGACGGCCTGTTGCCAGCGGTCGGGGTGCGCTTCAGCTCCAACCAGACGCCCATCGTGCCCGCCGCGCGGGCGCGCTACCTCGCCGAAATCTCGGACACAGTGCGTGCCTACAAATTGCGCTCAAGAGCGCAAGCGCGCTTAGCCCGTGAAGCGCAGCAGCTGCGTGAAGCCGCCCGCATGTTGGCAGAAGACAAGCCAGAGCGCGCGCGCGCGACTGAGGCGACCGCTGACCTTGCCATCAAACGCGAGGCCAAGTTGGACACGGACGTTCGTGATTTACTGGCGCAGTGGCCCGCCATGCAAGCCGCGTACAGCGGCGAGGAGTTCGTCGTCAAGGTGCGCGACAAGGAAATACGTACCCAGCTCACCACAACCAGCCTGTCAGGCACCGTGGTCCGCAAGGTCGCTTTGCCGACCTACGAGGACCATGGCGAGCTACTCAAGTGGTTGATGTTGGAAAACGCGCCTGGCCACTTCCCCTACACCGCCGGCACGTTTTCGTTCAAGCGTGAGGGCGAGGACCCCACCCGCATGTTTGCTGGTGAGGGGGACCCCTTCCGTACCAATCGCCGCTTCAAGTTGTTGTCCGAAGGCATGCCCGCCAAGCGCTTGTCTACCGCGTTTGACTCGGTCACCCTCTACGGTAACGACCCCGACTTACGGCCTGATATTTATGGCAAGGTTGGCAACTCTGGCGTATCGATCGCAACCTTGGATGACATGAAAGTGCTCTACGACGGTTTCGACTTGTGCGACCCCAGCACCAGCGTGTCCATGACCATCAACGGGCCAGCGCCTAGCATTTTGGCGATGTTCATGAACACCGCTATCGACCAAGCACTTGAGCGTTTCAAAGAGACCGAGCAGCGTGACCCCTCAGAGGCGGAGTACGCCAGCCTGCGCGCGCGCGTACTCAGCTCCGTGCGCGGGACGGTACAAGCAGACATCTTGAAAGAAGACCAGGGGCAAAACACCTGCATTTTCTCTACAGAGTTCAGCCTGAAGGTGATGGGTGATGTGGCGTCTTATTTTGTCGACCACAACGTGCGCAACTTTTACTCGGTCTCGATTAGCGGCTACCACATCGCGGAAGCGGGTGCCAACCCGATTTCACAGCTCGCGTTGACCTTGTCGAATGGCTTCACCTTCGTCGAAGCCTATTTAGCGCGTGGCATGCACATTGACGACTTTGCGCCCAACTTATCGTTCTTCTTCAGCAACGGGATGGACCCCGAGTACACGGTGCTGGGTCGCGTTGCACGGCGCATATGGGCCATCACCTTGCGTGACAAGTACGGCGCCAATGACCGCAGCCAGAAACTGAAGTACCACATACAGACAAGCGGTCGCAGTCTGCATGCGCAAGAAATTCAGTTCAACGATATCCGCACCACCTTGCAGGCCTTGATCGCTATTTACGACAACTGCAACAGCTTGCACACCAACGCGTTTGACGAGGCCATCACCACGCCGACAGAAGAGTCGGTTCGCCGCGCCATGGCGATACAGCTCATCATCAACCGCGAATGGGGCTTAGCGAAAAACGAGAACCCCAGCCAAGGTAGCTTCATCATTGACGAGCTCACCGAGTTGCTGGAAGAGGCTGTGCTCATGGAGTTCGAGCGTATTGCCGATCGTGGTGGCGTGTTAGGTGCCATGGAAACAGGCTATCAGCGCGGGAAGATCCAAGATGAGAGCATGACCTACGAGATGCGTAAGCACACTGGCGAGCTGCCCATCATCGGTGTGAACACCTTCCGCAACCCACATGGCGACCCTGTGCCTGACGCCTTAGAGCTCGCGCGCTCCACAGAAGAAGAGAAACAAAGCCAGTTGGCGCGCCTGCATGCCTTCCATGACAAGCACGCCACAGAATCGCCGGCGGCCTTGGCGCGCTTGCGTCAAGCGGTGATTGACAACGGCAATGTGTTTGACGTCTTGATGGATGCGGTTCGCGTATGCTCATTGGGTCAAATTACAGACGCCCTCTTTGAGGTTGGCGGTCAATACCGACGAAACATGTAAACGGCAGGTAGCGGCCCCCTGTGCGCTACACTGCGCACAGCCTAGAAAGGGTCGTATGATTCAAACCGCTTACCAACCCAGCGCGGACGCTGACGTCCAATATGGCAATGCATCGCTGATTACCGCCTGGCAACAAGGGCAGGCAGATGGCCTCCTGTGGGTTGACATATTTGAAGCCGATAACCCGGAGCTGCGTGCCCTGTTAGGTCAGACACTCGGCTTCCATCCGCTGGCCATCTCTGACGCATTGCGGGAAAAGCACCCGCCAAAAATCGAGCACTTTTCAGACCATACGCTGCTCATCATGCGCGGCCTCGACGCCGATGCCGTCGCGCTCACACACCAAACGATTCAGCTCGCCTTCTTTATGGGCGAGCGCTTGTTGGTTACGGTGCGCCAAAAACGGTCAGTCAGCACCGAGCGCGTCTGGGGCGACCTCCAGTCGGGTGCTTTCGCCTTGGCCATCGGCCCGGTGCGAATGACCAGCCGCATCTTGCGTGCCGTTGTAGACCGTTACGCCCCGATTCTGGTGGAGGTGGAGGAACGCCTCAGCCTGTTGGAAGACCAGGTATCCGAGGTGGGCAGTGATCAGATGCTGGGCGAGCTTATCAGCAGCAAAACCATGCTAAAGAAAATGCACCGCACCCAGATTTACCACTGCGACGCGATCAACGATTGGCGCGAGTCCCTATTGGGCGAACGTCGTGAGCACACAGGTCGTTCAACGGCAATGGACGCAGACCAACGACACGAACTGAATGACTTGGCCGAGCACTTCGAGCGCGTCAGCAGTTTGTCCAGCTTGTATCAAGAACTCGCCGACGACTTAATTAACGGCTATCTGTCCATCAGCTCTCACAAGCTCAATCAGATCATGAAGGTGTTCACCGGCTTCACGGTGGTGTTTTTGCCCTTGTCCCTGATGACTGGCATCTACGGCATGAACTTCGATTACATGCCGCAACTGCACTGGCACTACGGCTACTATGCGGTGCTTGCGAGTACGGTTGTCCTCATCTTCGGCGGCCTGATCGTGGCCAAGTGGCGCCGGTGGTTCTGAATGCGTCGCGCTTACACCGGCAGCTGCTGCAGCCGGCCCGCCAAACCATCTCCCCATAGCTGCGACAGAATGCGCTCGGCCTGTGGCAAGTCGTTGGCAGAACTGTAAAACGCAAAGCCGCCTGTCACCGCATGGGGTGTTTGCAACGCAGCCGCGGCGCTCGCCTCTAAGACGCGGCCACCGGCAATTAAGTTAGACCGTGCACCCAACTGACGTGCGATGGCTTCTGCCGGCTCTACAACCGTCACACCACCGCCCACAATCGACGTGATCAACGGCCTCAGAAAATAATAGTGCGTACAGCCGAGAACCAATTGGTCTATCCCCGCAGCTAACAAGGGGGTCAGGTAATGGGTGAGTAAGTCACGCGTGTGTTCGTCGGCCAGATACCCCTGCTCCACCCGCTCAACCAAGCCAGGTGCTGCTTGGAGCATGACCCGCACGCTGCCACCAAATTGTGCGATGAGGCGTTGCACCGATTCGCTCTGTACCGTCCGCGTCGTAGCCAGCACGCCCACCACCCCTGTGCGCGTCGCCAGCGTGGCAGGCTTGATGGCAGGCTCCATACCAATAATGGGCACCGACGTCATGGCCCGCAAGGCCGGTAACGCCACCACACTCGCTGTGTTGCAGGCCACGACAATGGCCTTGCAAGGCGCATCCAGAAGAAAATGGGTAATCGCTTGGGCACGCGCGATCACCGCTGATGCCGCTTGGTCGCCGTAAGGCGCGTGCCCCGAGTCGGCAACGTACATGAGGTGCTCGTCTGGATAAGCCTGGCGGATGGCGTGCAACGTCGACAAGCCGCCAACGCCCGAGTCAAACACCCCGATTGAACCCATGCCCGAATCAGTCACACCCTGCCTCCCAAAAGAGCCGCCGACACGCCGAACCGTTTCGGCAGATTTCTTCTTGGAGTGTATGCGACTACTTCGCGCGTAAGCCCTCGGCCTCCATGAGCAAGTAGGTGTTGTAGGCGTTCATACGATTGGCAAAACGAAACATGGGTACGGCTTCAAAACGGCTCCAATCGGCCTCGGCATAAGCCGCATCAAACGGTAATAAGTCATCGACCGCCGCCCCCATAGTCTCGCGCAGGTAACCCAGGTAGTCGCGCATCAAGGCGATGTCTTGCTTTGGATTGTCCGACCACCGACCATGACCAGGTACGACCGCAACCGCATCAAAGTCCGTCATCTGATCGAGCGCCTTGATCCAATGACTGCTGTTGGCCTTGCCCACAAAGGGCAGGCGGCCATTAAAAATCAAGTCGCCAGAGAACAACGCACGCTCCGAGGGCACCCAAATCGCCAAGTCCTCCGGGGTATGCGATGGGCCCACCAGAGCCAAGTGGAAGCGGGTGCCAGACAGTGTCATGTCCTCGCCACCGTCCACCCACTGGTCAGGTTGGACGATCTGCGTCTGCTCGTCAACCCAAGGAGCTAAGTCGGTGCGCGAGGCCTGCAACCGCAAGCGCGCCGTTTCAGAATGAATGTATTCTTTCGCGCCCTTCTGCGCAATAATTTTGGCACCCAGCGCCTTAAATGTTTGCAGGCCATAAATGTGGTCGGCATGGTAATGCGTCACCAGCACATGCGTGATGGGCTTGGGGGTAATGCCTGCAATGACGGCCACCAAGCGCTCAGCCAAGGCCGGTGAGCCCAGTGCATCAATGATGACCACACCCTCTTCCGCCACTACAAAACCGGCATTACTGATGAAGTTTTGGTTTTTTGGGCTACCCATTGCGGCGAGGCCTTGCACGTAATAACTGTTGGGCGCCACCTGAATGGCCACCATCGGCGGGCCTTCACTGGCCTGAGCGCCAGTCACCGCTAGCAGACAAGCAAGCACCAGCCGCCAAACTTGGCGCATACGGTTGGCGGGAGCGGCCAGTGCCGCAGGGATCTGTCGGGGCGCGTTCAAGGGCATCATCGTGGCGTCGGCCTTTGTGTCTAAAACAGCGAGCGCACAGCGCGCATCACAAGGCATAAATATAAGCGAATACTCATATTTATGTCACGGACTTTCGCAGGGCAAAATGCAAAGCTACACCGGAGTTTTGCCATGCACCTGATACAACGTTGGCTTTCAGAAAATATCGTCGCCCTAGGCCGAGACATGCGCTGGTCCTACCTGCCACCGCTGATGGTGTATGTGGCCGCTGGAATCCAAGGCCTCACGGGCATCGTGGGGACCTTTTTTGTTAAAGACTATTTAGGGCTGTCCGCTGAATTTTTGGCGGCCCTCGGGTTCTGGGCATTTGTTCCTTGGTCGCTCAAGATGCCCCTCGGGCACTTGGTCGACCTGATCTGGCGATTCAAGGCTTGGTTGGTCGTTTTAGGTGCCGTACTCATTGCCTGCAGTTTGGTCATCATGGCGGCCCTCATCGGCCATCGCGAGGCCATGGCCGCGTTGTGGAGCGTGAACGCGTGGTTCGTACTCGCCACCTTGCTCAGCCCCATCGGTTATGTCTTGCAAGACGTTGTCGCGGATGCCATGACGGTAGAGGCCGTTCCCATGGTGAATGCGCAGGGCAACGCCACGCCACCCGACCAACTCAAGCGCATGCACATCACCATGCAAACGTTGGGCCGTGTGGCGATCATCGGTGGAACGGTGCTCGTCGCGCTGATTAACCTGTGGGTTTTCAAAGGCAGCGACGCCTTGCCTGCCGCGCAAAAACTAGCCCTTTACCAAGACGTCTACCTCATGGCACTGTGTATACCGGTCATCTCTATGCTCGGACTACTCAGCGCCTACTGGCTACACCGACGCGCAGTGCGCCAACTCACCGCTCAGGGCATGACGCCTACACAGGCCGAAGAGACCCTCAGGCCGCCGCTAGAGCCTACCCAGCCCAACGTTTGGATTTTGGGTGGTAGCTTGGTATTTGTCGCCCTCACCTTGTCCTTGGGACTCTCGGATTGGGCTTACAGCCAAGAGGCTATTTTTCTGGGCTCAACCGCCATCATCCTATGGCTGATGCGCCGGCTCGTTAGCGAGTTGGCCCCCTCGGCTAGGCGGACCTTGGTTGGCACCGCTGTAATTATTTTCTTATTTCGAGCGACCCCGAGCGCGGGGCCAGGCGTGAGCTGGTGGCTGATTGATGAGTTGAAGTTTGACGCCCACTTCTTCTCGGTGTTGTCACTCATTGGCAGCACACTCACCTTGTTTGGCATGTTTGCCTTTCGCCAGTTCATGGCCGAGCGCCCGATTACCTACGTGGTGGGCTTTTTGACCCTGGCCGGCTTTATGTTGAGCCTACCGACCTTGGGTATGAGCATGGGCCTGCACGTGTGGACCAGCAGCGTCACAGGCGGCGTTGTCGACGCGCGCTTTATCGCACTAGTGGACACCGCGCTCGAGTCGCCACTGGGCCAAATTGCCATGATTCCCATGCTCGCATGGATAGCCAACTCCGCACCGCGCCAACTCAAGGCCACCTACTTCGCCATCATGGCCAGCTTCACCAACCTCGCCTTATCGGCTTCGCAGTTAGGCACCAAATACGTCAACCAGTGGTACACCATCACCCGAGAGATACGTGACCCCGCCACGCAAGTCGTTGAAACGGTGGCGAACTACAGCGACCTCACGGCGCTGCTGGCCACCGTCATCGCGATCGGTTTGGTCATGCCGCTCAGCGGCCTGTACCTTGCCAAGCGACTGGGCTGGCAGAGCGCTTAGCCCATCGTGCACAATATCGGCTGCGTCATAGACGCGCCCCTTTTTAACTCGGAGAACACAACATGCAGGCTATTCAAACCGTCGGAATCATTGGCGCAGGCACGATGGGAAACGGCATTGCCCAAGCGTGTGCGACCTGCGGCATAAACGTTGTCATGGTAGACATCAGCCAAGCCGCAGTTGACAAAGGCTTGGCCACTGTCAGCAGCAGCTTGGACCGCTTAATCAAAAAAGAAAAGATCACCGCCGACGACAAAGCCGCCGCACTGGCAGGCATTACGGTAGCGACGGATTACGCCGCTTTAGCGGGTGCGCAACTGGTGATCGAAGCCGCGACCGAGAACGAGGAACTGAAGATCAAAATTCTGCAGCAACTCGACGCCATGTTGCCCAAAGAAACACTCATTGCAAGTAACACCAGCTCCATCTCCATTACCAAGTTGGCAGCAGCGACGCAGCGCGCATCGCAATTTATTGGCATGCATTTTTTCAACCCCGTCCCCATGATGACCTTGGTTGAAATTATTCGTGGACTCCAAACCAGCGATGCCACCCATGAGGCGGTTAAGACATTGGCAGAGACGCTGGGCAAGACGCCTATCACCGTTAAAAATGCGCCAGGTTTTGTCGTCAACCGCATCCTCGTCCCCATGATTAACGAGGCATTTTTTGTGCTCGCAGAAGGGCTGGCAACCCCAGAGGACATAGACGCGGGCATGAAGCTCGGCTGCAACCACCCAATAGGCCCACTGGCTTTGGCTGACATGATTGGGCTGGATATCTGCCTCGCCGTCATGAACGTCTACGTCGCTGAATACAACGACGGCAAGTACCGTCCATGCCCGCTACTCAAGGAAATGGTCGCTGCCGGCTATTTGGGTCGCAAGACAGGTCGTGGGGTCTACACCTATTAGCGGACGTTGTTTGGCCGGTACGGCCGTTGCGGCCAGCACCGCCATGGGCGCACCGCCTTTCTGTTTTAAGATGGTGTACCCATGTCCCAACACCCTCAAACAATTTTCGACAGCGTCGCCTTTGACGACGCACAACAAGCGCTCGCGCGCGTGCAAGCCATCTACAACGCGGGGGTTGCACACCTGCGTCAGGGGCTGCAAGACTTCGTCAACCAAGCCGACATTCCGCAGCGCGAGTTGCCACGGTGCCGGGCGTTTTACCCGTTCGTGCGCTTACAAAACAAAAGCGTTGCCCACGCCGCCAGCGCCAACCACCGCTTGTCTTATGGCTTTGTTAGCGGTGCGGGCGTATTTGAAACGACGCTCACCAACCCGGACCTCTTTGCCCACTACTACCAACAGCAATTTGAACTGCTGCTACAAAACCACGACATCACGCTGACCGTTGGCGTCAGTGATACGCCGATTCCCGTCCACTTTTCATTGGCCGAAAACGACCACGTGGAGGGGCAACTCAACCCACCGCGTCGTGCGCGCTTACCCGACGTGTTCGACCTGCCCGACCTGATGGGCATGGACGACGCCATTGCCAACGGCGACCACGATGTTTTGCCTGAGGGCACTAAGCCCTTGGCTTTGTTCACCGCACCGCGGGTGGACTACTCGCTGCATCGCCTGCGGCACTACACCGGCACCTCGCCGTACAGCTTCCAAAACTTCGTTCTGCTCACCAACTACCAGTTCTACATTGATGAGTTCGTGGCGCTGGGCAAAGCCATGATGCAAGATCCGGCCTGCGCCTACATCGGTTTCATTGAACCCGGCAATGTGCTCACGCCACGGGTGAATCTAAGCCCAGACGAGCAAGCGTTTTTAGAGCAGGTTGCCCACGGCCAACCGGGCACACCCCCTGCGCGTCTGCCACAAATGTCGGCCTACCACTTGGTGCGCGCCGATCGGGGAGGCATCAGCCTCGTCAACATCGGGGTCGGCCCCTCCAACGCCAAGACCATGACCGACCACATCGCCGTCCTACGGCCTTATGCGTGGATCATGCTCGGCCATTGCGCGGGCTTGCGTAACAGCCAAGTCTTGGGGGACTACGTCCTCGCTCATGGCTATGTGCGCGAAGACCACGTATTGGACGAAGAGCTCCCCCTGTGGGTCCCTATCCCGCCACTGGCCGAGATTCAAATCGCCTTGGCACAGGCAGTGGCCGATGTCACCCAACTCGAAGGGGCTGAGCTCAAACGGATTTTGCGTACAGGAACCGTGGCCAGCACCGACAACCGTAACTGGGAGTTGCTCCCGTTCTTCGGTGAGCGCAGTACGCCTGCCAAGCGGTTTTCACAATCTCGCGCCATTGCACTCGACATGGAGAGCGCCACCGTAGCCGCCAACGGCTTCCGCTTCCGCGTCCCTTACGGCACCTTGTTGTGCGTGAGTGACAAGCCATTGCACGGTGAGATTAAGCTGCCCGGCATGGCGAACGATTTTTACCGCGAGCGCGTTAGTCAGCACCTAGAGATTGGTATGTTGGCCCTAGAAAAACTACGGGCCGCCGGGGAGTCATTACACAGTCGGAAATTACGTAGCTTCAACGAAGTGGCCTTTCAGTAACCGCCATGTCTCGCCTCACCGGGAACACCCGCGGCATCGTGTCTATGCTCATCGCCATGGGCGCTTTTGGTGTCATGGACACCATCATCAAGCTCTTGAGCGACGGCATGCCCCCCATGCAAATCACCGCGCTACGCGGGTTGGTCACCATGCCGTTGATCGCGGTCTATCTCTGGCGCAGACAAAGCATCGCTAGCGTCATTCGGATTCGCTGGCGGTTGCACTTGGTTCGTGGCCTCTTGGCCATCGCGATGCTGTGGTGCTTCAGTGTGGGAGTTAAAAACCTAGCGTTGACGCAGGCCTACACCATCTTCTTTATCGCCCCCGTTTTGGTCTCCATTTTCGCTTGGCCCATTTTGGGAGAGCGTGTCAGCGGGGTACATTGGTTCGCCCTTATTGTGGGTTTGACGGGCATCATCATCGCGCTGCGTCCCTCCCTCGATGGCATGGTGAGCGGCGGTGGATTTGCCGTACTGGGGGCGGCCACATGCTATGCGGCCAGCGCCGTCATCAGCCGTCGCTTGTCACGAACCGACTCCACGGATAGTCAGGTGTTTTGGGTCATGTGTTTTTTGTCCGTCGGCGGGACGGCGATTGCTTGGGCCAACTGGCAAACGCTGACACTGGCGCAGTGGGTCTTAATGCCCGCCATGGCTTTGAGCGGGTTTATCGGTCAATTGGCGATTACCGACGCCTTCAAGCATGGTCGGGCGGCAACCATCGCGCCCTTTGAGTACAGCGCGCTGGCATGGGCTGTCGGCTTTGACTGGTTGTTTTGGCACGTCTTGCCTGACGGGCTCACCTTTGTGGGTGCCGCCATCATCGTGGCAACTGGCCTCTGGCTATTGCGCCTAGAGCGCAACGCCCGCAGGAAAGACGACCGCTCCGACTGACGGCCCGCCTTTAGTCCGCGACGCTTGCACTGGCACTGGCACTGGCCATCGCCTCACCAAGACGCACGGCGCCGCCGGGAACCCACGTCGGGTCAAACGTCACCGTTCGCTCTGGCCACAAGACGACAACGGTGGAGCCGAGTAAAAACCGCCCCATCTCTGCGCCTTTCGCTAAACGGACGTCACCTGCCGCATAGGTCCAGTGGCGCATGGCCTTGGTACGCGGTGGGTTCACGCGACCGTGCCAGACCGTCGACATACTGCCCACAATCGTGGCGCCTACCAAGACCATCACCATGGGACCCGTGTCGGTATCAAACCAGCACACCACCCGCTCGTTACGCGCAAATAGACCGGGCACATGGGCAGCGGTGAGCGGGCTTACCGAAAATAAATCCCCAGGCACATAGGTCATGCGGGTGAGCGTGCCAGCGCAAGGCATATGAATACGGTGGTAATCCTTGGGACTCAAATAAATCGTCGCAAATTGGCCTTGATGAAACACCTGTGCGGCATCCGCATCACACGCCAACAGCGCTTGTGCGGTGTACTGATGACCTTTTGCCTGAAAAATCTGTCCATCTGCTATGGGCCCGAGCTGGCTCACCGCACCATCCACCGGGCTCACCCATGCGCTGTCAGCGATGGGGCGCGCGCCCTCACGCAGGGCACGTGTGAAAAACGCGTTAAAGGTTGCGTAGCTTCCCAAACTGGGCTCGGCAGCCTCCATCATGTTGACGTCGTAGCGTCGGACGAAGTCGGCGATGATCGCCGTCGTAATGACCCCCATAGGCGTCCCCGCTACCCACCCACCAAACTGGGTCAGCGCTTTTTTGGGCATTAAATATTGGCCCCAAACCGGTCGCCGAGATGTCACGTCAAGCCCCACATTGAAAAGAATGCGTTAGTAGAAAGACCTCAGGCTTTGCTTTTTCAGATTAAACCAATCGAAAATCACCCAGGTGGAGCTTGAATTCTATGCGCTACGATAACAAATTCGCCAAGAAACGATAGACTTAGGGAACATGACCGACGAGACCTCCCCTACAACCGCCCGGCCCGCAACGGTACACGCTGAAAACGCGCCGCTATTGCGATGCGACAACTTGGTGAAACGCTTTGGCGACCAGACCGTTGTCAACGACCTCAGCTTTGCCATACACCCTGGCGAGTGCTTAGGCATCATCGGCCCCAATGGCGCGGGCAAGACCACCACCGTGCGCATGTGCTTGGGCCTCACCGCCCCCGATCAAGGACAAATCAGCTACACCAGTGCGCACGATCAGGCGCTGCGTATGCCGCACGATGCGCTCGCGATCAAGTCCGAGTTGGGCATCGTCAGTCAGATGGACACCTTGGACCCCGACTTCACGTGTGAGGAAAACATCTGGGTCTACGGCAGCTACTTTGGCTTGGATGCCAAAGAGTTGCGGGCGCGGACGCCCGAGTTGCTCGATTTTGCAGTGCTGTCTCAGAAAGCAAGCGCCAGACCCGGTGAGCTCTCAGGTGGCATGAAACGCCGTCTGAGTTTGGCTCGTGCCCTCGTCAATAACCCACGCCTGCTGGTGCTAGATGAGCCCACCACTGGCCTAGACCCACAGGCGCGCCATCTGATGTGGGAGCGCTTGCAGCAATTGATGCAGGTGGGCAAGTCGATTTTGCTCACCACCCACTTTATGGACGAAGCGGAACGTCTATGTGATCGCTTGCTGGTGGTGGACCATGGTCGCAAATTGGCAGAGGGTACGCCGCGTGAGCTGATCGCCGCGCACATTGAACCCGAGGTCGTGGAGGTCTACGGGCCCGGCGCACAGCAACTGATGTCGGCACCCATCCGCTCGCGCGCCGACCGCGCTGAACTGGTGGGCGACACCGTCTTTTTCTACACCCACCACGCCGCGAGTTTGTTGTTAGAGCTGTCACGCCAGCCCAGCCTGCGCACCTTGCACAGACCGGCTAATTTAGAGGACCTGTTCCTGAAACTGACGGGTCGCCAGATTCGGGAAGGAGCGTAAACATGTCCAGCACCCCCACCAACACACAAGCTGACGACGCACGGGAGCCAGGGCAGGACCCCATGCTGAACATCAACGCCCTTGGCACCGACGGCGGCATCAGCAACGCCCCCCACGACCCGAACAGTAGCCCCCAGCCAACGCAAAGCGCGGACACGTCAGCGTCTGATGCGGGCGCGGCACGTCGGCGCTACCGCCGAGTGTGGGGTAGCCAATCACGCAGCCCGTGGCGTGCGCCACAACTCGATCGCTCGTTTATTCCTGTGTTTTTGCGCAACTTTTTGGTATGGCGCAAGCTGGCAATTCCAAGTCTTGTCGGCAACATTGCAGAGCCGCTCATTTGGCTGGTGGCCTTTGGCTACGGCATGGGCGCCTTGGTGGGCAGCATCACAATCGATGGCACCGCCGTACCGTATCTCTTGTTTTTGGCCAGCGGCAGCATTTGCATGAGCGCCATGAATGCCGCATCCTTCGAGGCCCTGTACTCGGCGTTCTCGCGCATGCATGTTCAAAAAACATGGGATGGCATCATGAATGCACCCATTAGCCTAGATAACGTCGTGTTGGCGGAAATGCTTTGGGCCGCCTTCAAAGCCTTGTTCACCAGCACCGCCATCATGGGGGTGATGCTGGCGCTAAAAATCAGCACCAGCACCCATTTGTTTCTTGCTTGGCCGGTCTTGCTACTCACAGGCATCACGTTTAGTTGCTTGGCCTTGGTGTTTAACGCCTTGGCAAAAGGCTACGACTTCTTCACCTATTACTTCACGCTGTTTTTGACACCCATGATGTTCTTGAGTGGGGTCTTCTTCCCACTCACCCAGTTACCCCCATGGATTGCCGCCATTGCCGAAGCCTTGCCATTGGCCAACGCCGTGGCGCTGGTGCGGCCCCTGTTTATGGACCAGTGGCCCACCCAGTGGTGGTTGCATGTGGGCGTGCTATTGGCCTACGCGGTGGGCGCATTCTGGCTCGCACTGGCTCTCACACGCAAGCGCTTTGGCATGTAGGTCTCAGGCCAGCTAAGGGCCTTGCCCTTTGCACCCCCGCCCTTTTAACGCGTGCCCCACTACTACGACCTGCTCGCCCTGGGGGCCGCCACCTGCTGGGCGGCCAGCGGCCTGCTCTCTGCCGAGCCTTCCAAGCATTTGGGTGCCATCGCGTATGTGCGCTGGCGCATGCTGAGTGTGGCCGTGCTGATGTGGGTGCTTGTATACATGTTCTCCAAGCTACCGCCGTTGGCTTGGAGTAGTTGGGGCATCATGGCGTTGAGCGGCTTTATTGGCATCTTTTTTGGTGACTCTGCCTTGTTCGCCGCCATGAACCGATTGGGCCCCAGACGCACAGGCGTGCTATTCGCCTCTCATGCGCTCTTTAGTGCCTTGTTGGGTTATGCCTTTCTGTCTGAGCGCTTAGGTGCGCAAGTCTATGTCGGTGCATCGCTCACCGTGATCGGTGTGATGGTGGCCATCGCTTGGGGACAACACAAAACGGGGGGCCACCCATGGGACGCCGCCCCGAGCACCGGCGTTGGGGTGGGCTTGGCACTGATTGCCGCATGTGCGCAAGCATTGGGGGCACTCATTGCAAAACCCGTGATGCAAGCAGATGTTGGCTTCGACCCCGTGCTCGCCTCGGCTATTCGCGTCACCACCGCGCTACTGGCCTTTGGGGTGCTGTATGCACTCAGCCCACGTTACAGCCGTGCGCACCATCCCCTCAACTGGACGGTGTTTCGACAGACCCTTGTGAGCGGGTGGATTGGTATGGGACTCGGTATGGGCCTGCTACTGTGGGCCTTGCGGGAAGGGCCGGTTGGCAGCGTGGGCGTGCTGTCAGGCTTATCACCCGTGTTGATTTTGCCTATGCTGTGGTGGCAATTTGGTCGCGCGCCTGCCATCGGTGCATGGCTAGGTGCCGCGCTCGCGGTAGCGGGTACCGCTCTGGTGATTGCACGCTAGCCACTACGCCAACGTGCGAGGTGCCACGGAAGCGAAGCGTGCGTGCATATCGCTCAAGCCCATCTCCGCCAAAATGGCATCGATACGCGCTTGCGCCTGCGGGTTGGCGCGGCCGGTGCGCTTTGCCAAAATCAACTCATTTTTCATCGAGTGCTCCCAACCCACCAGCTCAGTCACCGTCACGGTATAGCCGCTGGCTTCTAAACGTAGGCAACGCAAAACGTTGGTGATTTGGCTCCCAAACTCACGGGTGTGCAGCGGGTGACGCCACAACTCCGACAGCGGCGTTTTGGCCATTTTTAACCCCCGGTTTTGCCGCAGCACACTGGCCATCTCCGCTTGACAGCACGGCACCAACACCATCGCGTGCGCCTGTCGCGCCAGTCCAAACGCAATGGCATCATCGGTGGCCGTATCACAGGCATGCAAGGCCGTCACCACGTCGACCACCTTGGCAATGCGCTCATCAGTCATCGCTTGCGCCACGCTGAGTGCATGAAAACGCATGCGCTCAAAGCCCAGCGACTGCGCCAGCGCGCTTGACTTCTCGACCAACTCTTCCCGGGTCTCAATCCCGATCACCTCGCCCAGCCCCAAATCCTTGAGTACCAGGTCATACAAAATAAAGCCCAAGTAGGACTTGCCAGCCCCATGGTCGACCAAACTCACGTTGCCGCGCGCCTGTACCGCCTCGGTGAGCAAGGGCTCTATAAATTGCACCAAGTGATAAACCTGCTTGAGCTTGCGACGCGTGTCTTGGTTAATGCGACCGTCTCGGGTCAAGATGTGCAAGGCCTGCAACAAGGCGACGGACTGCCCCGCCCGTAACTCGGGTAATTGCGCACTCAAGGTGTTCACGGGCTTCACCACGGTCTGATCGCTGTGTTGGTTGCGTTTTTTGGGCATGGCGTCATCATAAAGCCGCTCACCGCTATAGACACCACTGAGCGCGCCGTACCGTCCAATTGCTTGACCCGGGAACTGTCATACTCCATGCCATGAACGATGCCCCCAGACACGCTTACGAGCCGCTCACCCCCGACGTCATGCTGGATGCACTGGCCCACATCGGTCTGGTCGGTGATGGCCGCATCATGGCACTCAGCTCGTACGAAAACCGCGTCGTCCAATGCCACCTGGATCACGCACCGGATGATGTGGTGAGCCCCGTTGTCGCCAAGTTTTACCGCCCGCAGCGCTGGAGCGATGCCGCCATACAAGAAGAACACGACTTCGCATGGGCCTTGGCCGATGCCGAGGTGCCTATGGTGGCCCCGTTGCGTTTGCAAGGCGCCACCTGTCATCAGTTCCAAGGCTTTCGGTTTTCTGTGAGTCCCCGCAAAGGCGGGCGCCGCCCCGAGCTAGACGATTGGGAGGTACTGGAGTGGATTGGTCGCCTCATGGCACGCTTACACAACGTCGGCGCGGTGCAGCCGTTCGCCCACCGTCCCGCGCTATCGCCCACGACCTTTGGGCAGGCATCCAAAGACGCGCTGATACAGCTCAACGCCTTGCCCATGGACGTGGAGACGGCGTGGCTAGCGGTCTACGAACAGGCCATGGCCCACATCACGGCGGCTTGGGCCGGGTTTGAAGGGCAGCACATCCGCCTGCACGGCGACTGCCATCCCGGCAATATTTTGTGGACCCCCGATCATGGGCCGCACTTTGTTGATTTAGATGACGCCCGCAGCGGACCATCCGTACAAGACCTGTGGATGCTCCTGTCGGGCGACCGCGCGCAACAAACGTCTGCGCTCAGTGCGGTACTGGAAGGCTACGAGCAACTGCGCCCGTTCGACCGCCGGGAACTGCGGCTCATCGAGCCCCTGCGCACGCTCAGAATGATTCACTACAGCGCGTGGTTGGCGCGGCGTTGGGACGACCCGGCCTTTACCGTCAACTTCCCGTGGTTTGGCACATCCGACTATTGGCACGGCCAAGTCGGCTTGCTACAAGACCAAATCGAAGCCATGGAAAAGCCCCCGCTCACCGTGTGATTGGGGGCTGATAGCGCCGGCGGAAGCTGCGTTGCCGCTTAGGCCAGCAAACTGTTCACACGGCGTACATAGCTGGCGGGGTCTTCGGGCAAGCCCCCCTCAGCCAACAACGCTTGGTCAAACAAAATATGCGCCATGTCATCAAAGGCGTCGGTTGCAAGCAGCTTTTTCACCAGGGGGTGGTCTGTGTTGACTTCCAAAATAGGCTTGACCTCCGGTGCCGTCTGCCCGGCCTGCTTGAGCAAGCGCGCCAACTGCGTGGAATATTCACCATCTTCGACCACCAAGCAGGCGGGGCTATCGACCAAGCGTGTCGTGACACGCACGTCTTTGGCCTTGTCCTGCAACGCCGTCTTGAGCTTGTCTAGCGTTGGTTTAAACGATTCCGCCGCGGTCTCAGCGGCCTTTTTTTCGTCTTCGTCCTGCAACTTGCCTAAGTCAACGGCCCCTTTGGCAACGCTTTGCAGGGGGGTATCTTCAAACGCTTGCAAGAAGGACAACGCCCACTCGTCAACGCGATCCGTCATCAGCAGCACCTCAATGCCCTTTTTCTTGAAGACCTCTAATTGCGGGCTGTTCTTTGCCGCCGCCATGGAGTCGCCGGTGATGTAGTAGATCGCGTCTTGACCTTCCTTCATGCGTGCTTTGTAGGCAGCGAAGCTCACGGAGACCGTATCAGTCGTCGAGGTTGCAAAACGCAACAGGCCCGCCAACTTGTCGCGGTTCGCGAAATCTTCGCCCAAGCCTTCTTTTAAGACCGCGCCAAACTCAGCGTAAAAGGCGTTGTAGTCGTAACCGTCTGCATCTTCTGTGTGGCCCTCTGCTGCGTCGCTCACATCCGTTACATCGGTAACCTCATCGCTGTCTGGTGCGGCCGCTTTCGGTGCAGATTTCTTCGCCAAGTCTTCCAACATCGTGAGCACACGGCGGGTATTGCCCTCGCGGATGGCGCGCACATCACGGCTTTCTTGCAACAACTCACGGCTCACATTAAGTGGCAGGTCCGCGCTGTCGACCACGCCGTTGACAAAGCGCAGGTAGTTGGGCATCAAGGTCTCTGCTTCGCCCGTGATGAAGACACGCTTCACATACAACTTCAGGCCCGGCTTGCTGTCACGGCTCCACAAGTCTTGGTTCGCCTTCTTTGGTAAAAACAACAACTGCGTGTACTCGGTGCTGCCCTCAACGCGGTTGTGCGACCACATCAGCGGATCTTGCTGGTCGTTGCTGAGGTTTTTGTAAAACGCCTTGTACTGCTCGTCGGTAATGTCTTTCTTAGCGCGTGTCCACAGCGCACTGGCAGAGTTCACCGCCTCCCACTCGTCAGTCAAGACATTTTCTTTTTTCTCGTCGTCCCACTGCTCCTTGGGCATCAAAATAGGCAGGCTGATGTGGTCTGAGTAAGTGCCAATGACCGACTTCAACTTCCAAAACGACAGGTATTCGGTTTTGTCTTCGCGCAGGTGCAAGGTAATGCTGGTGCCGCGCTGTGCGCGCTCAATCGCCTCCACCTCAAACTCTCCCGTCCCGCCACTCACCCAACGCACACCGTCGCTTGTGGGGGCGCCGGCACGGCGTGATTCAACGGTAATGCGCTCGGCCACGATATAGCCGGAGTAAAAGCCCACACCGAACTGACCGATCAGCTGCGAGTCCTTCTTTTGATCACCCGACAGCTTGCTCACGAAGTCGCGCGTACCGCTCTTGGCAATCGTTCCGAGGTTATCAATCGCCTCTTGTGCACTCAAGCCAATGCCGTTATCGGCAATGGTGATGGTCTTGGCTTCCTTGTCGAAGGATACGCGGATGTCCAACTCAGGCGCGTCTTCAAACAGCGCAGAGTCGTTGAGCGCCTCGAAGCGCAGCTTGTCGCATGCGTCTGAGGCGTTAGACACCAACTCGCGCACGAAAATATCGGGATTGGAATACAGCGAGTGCGTCACCAAATGCAGTAACTGCGCTACTTCGGCCTGAAAGGCATGGGTTTTCTTGGTCATACGTAAGTCGTAAAAAAATAGTGAAAAATGCAGATCGTGCCGGATGTTCCCGACGCGCTATTGCGTAGTTGGAGACGAGGCGCTCTTTTTCAAGAGTCCCCCATCCGGCAAAGTCTGGGGGCTTAGAAGCGTTCGGTTGGCCCCAAATAGCGCCACTGACCGACAGGGAGTTGGGCGAGGTTGATGGAGCCAATGCGCACACGCTTCAAGCCCACGACTTTTAAGCCCACTTGCTCGCACATACGGCGAATTTGGCGCTTCTTCCCTTCGCGCAAGACAAATCGTAACTGCTCCGTATTTTGCCAACTCACCTTGGCGGGCTTCAGCACCTGGTTGTCCAGCAGCAAACCCTCACGCAACAACGCCAAGCGCTCTTCTGGGAACTCCGCTTGCACGTCTTTCTCAACCGGGGCATCGGCACCGTCGCCAATCCAAATGACGCGCACCAAATACTCTTTTTCAATGTTGGAGTTCTCCCCAATGAGCGTGCGCGCGATGATGCCGTTTTGGGTAAACACAATGAGACCGGTCGAGTCAATGTCCAAGCGCCCTGCTGGCGCCAAGCCACGCGTGAAGCGGGCTTGGAAGCGCGTGCGTGTGGGGTCTTCCGTCCACTGCGATTGCGGGCCAATAAGGGTGGCAGCGCTCTCATGGCCGTCTTCGGGCAAACCACTCACATAGCCCATGGGCTTGTGTAGCAAGATGGTGACCTGTTGGGCTTGCTCGGCATGGGCATCGGGCGAGACATCAATACGGTCCTCCTCGGAGACGGTTTGCCCCATTTCGCCCACCTCACCGTTAACCAGCACCCAACCGTTGTCAATCCACTGATCCCCCTCCCGGCGGGAGCACAGCCCCAACTCGGCCAATCGCTTGTTCAAGCGAACGCCGCCCGCTTTCTCAGCGTCTGTTTTAGGACCTTGGTGGTGCGCTTGTGCGATGGGCTGTGCTGGCGGCGCATATTGGCTGCGCATGGGCGCGGACGTGTGATCGCGTGCGTCGCGACTTCTCTCAGGAGGACGGCTGTCAAAGCGCCGCTCGGGCGGCCGCTCACGTCCCGCACGATCACCACGCGATGCCTCCCCCCAACCGCGATCATCGCCTCGCTGGTTGCCGCTGTCGTGGCTTGGGCCATAGGGCCGGCGCTCATCACGTCGGTCATCACGTCGGTCAAAGCCACCGGCGGGTCTATCGTTGAAACGCCCGCTATCGTTGAAGCGCCCACCATCGTCTTCCCGGGCATGTAAGCGCTGCTCGAGCACGCGCATGGCCGCTGCACGTTGGTCGTTGGCGTCGCCCTGTGGCTGGCGCGTCGCGCCAGGGTTGGCGTTATAGCCACCCGAGCGCGCGGGTGCACGGTAGCCATCGCGCCCACGGTCGTTGCGGTCGTTGCGGTCATCGCGTCCGCCCTCATAACGCTCACCCCCGTAGCGCTCACCGCCATAGCCGCGTCCGCGCGGCTCCGGTTCAGGGGCGCGTGCCGCTGCATGCTCCAAACGGCGCAACGCCGCTTGGGCGGTTGACGCCAGTGCCAGCGCCTCTGGCGTGGGTTCACGCTTGACGAAGCGTGCCAAGGGCGCGCTGCCGCGCACGGGCTTCTTCGGCATACGCGGGTCGAAAGGTGCGCGACTGACAGTCCCCTCGGTATTTTTTTTCGCGCGCGCATCTGCTGCACGGAGGGTGGGTTTTGAGGTCATGGTGGTATGAAAAGTAAAAGTCAGTCGATCAGGATTAAAAAGAAAGCCTATGCAAGCGGGCGCTTGTCATACGCGGAAAGGTCCCCAGATACCGGTGCGTTCAGTTCGCCGTAGCGCAGCGCATTCAAGTCGAGCACCCGCAAGCCGCCGTACTCCACGCGAATCCAACCATGCGCTGCCAAGGTGCGCAACGCCTCGTTGACCCGCTGGCGAGAGAGTCCCACCAAATAGGCCAACTCTTGCTGGGTGATCCGCAACATTTCAGCCACCCCCGGATAGAGCTTGGGCTCAAACATCGCAGCCAAGTTACGCGCCACCCGCAGGTCCGGGCTCGCCATGCGGTCTATCTCTCTGGCCGCAATGAACTGGCCTAGGCGCTCATTCAGTTGGAGCATCACAAAGCGGTTAAAGCCCAAGGAATGACCGATGAGCCAGTCAAACATCTCGGTAGAAATACCCGCCAAACGGCTGGTGCGCAACGCCTGAATGTTGTAACGGTAGGGCTCACGCTTGAGCACCGTACCTTCGCCAAACCATCCGCCGGGTGCAATGCCGGTAAACGTGATCGCTGAGCCTCGGCTGTCGTCATTGCTCATCTTAAGCAACCCCTCGATCAAACCAAACCAGTAGGTCACGGGGCGGCCAATGCGCACCACATAGTCCCCCGGTTCGGCGATGGTCACCAACATGTCTTGGCGCACATGCTCGCGCTCGTCCGCCGTGAGCGATGTCACCCAAGGGATCTGCGCAAACTCGTCATCAGACAGCACGCGAGCGCGTTGTTTCAAGCTGCTTGGTTCCGTCATGGTCTGTCGATGTAAAACATTCAATTTCTCTGCTTCCTACACGCGAGGGGCTTGCGCCTGAGTCGCTTAAACGGGACCGCCAAAATAAACCCGGCACGATCACCCGCAATAAGCGGCCAATTTAGGGGAAAGTCCTATACGGGTTCCCCCTCTAATTGTCGTTCAACCGACAGGCAAACGTCAAATCAAAGTCTACGATACATATAAGTTTAAAGATTGCCTGCTGAAACACGGTTTGATGCGCCCTCGCGCACCCCTACAGCAGGCGCAATGGAGTCAAAAATGCAACAAACCTTCCCTGGCTTGCTTGTGGCGCATGCCGCGCAGCGTCCTGATGCGCCTGCCATGCGTGAGAAAGCCTACGGTATCTGGCAAACACTGTCGTGGTCAGATTTGGCCGCCATGGTGGCCGACCTAGCGGGCGCCTTGCACGAAGCGGGTCTGCGCCGGGGGGAGCATGTGGTCGTTATTGGCTCTAACCGCCCTAGGCTATATGCCACCATGCTGGCTGCACAGTCGCTCGGTGTCACGCCCGTGCCGCTGTACCAAGATGCTGCGGGCGCCGAATGCGTGTTCCCGATCAACAACGCGGACATTCGCTTTGCCATCGTGGAAGACCAAGAACAGGTCGACAAAATGCTGGAAATCCGGGCGCAATGTCCCCAGATCTCAAACATCTACTTTGACAACCCACGCGGTATGCGCAATTACGAGGAAACGGGTCTGGCCAGTTTGGACGACTTGCTGGCAGCTGGAAAGGCCTTCTCGCAAAAGAACCCCTCCTTTTTTGCTGATGAGGTGGCGAAGGTCACGTCCAGTGATGTGGCCGCCATGTTCTTCACCTCTGGCACAACCGGAAACCCCAAAGGCGTGGTCCACACGCACAGCAGTTTGCTAGACCGCGCCAGCGTTGGCGCGCGCTTCGACAAGCTGGTCCCAACGGATGAGGTCTTGGCCTATCTACCCCCCGCGTGGATTGGCCAAAACATCTTTAGTTACGCGCAGTGGCTGGCTGTTGGCTACATCGTGAACTGTCCCGAGTCGGCGGAAACCGTCACCATCGACTTGAAAGAAATTGGCCCCACTTACTACTTTGCCCCACCCCGCGTGTTTGAGACCCTACTCACCAGTGTCCTCATCCGCATGGAAGATGCCAGCACATTAAAACGCGCACTCTTCAAACACTTTATGGACTTGGCGCAACGCGTTGGCCCCATCAAAATGGCAGGCCAGTCGGTTGGCCTTATGGACAGCCTGCAATACGCCCTTGGCGATGCGATCATCTACGGCCCGTTGCGTAACAACCTCGGCATGTCTCGTGTGCGTGTCGCCTATACCGCTGGTGAGGCGATTGGCCCGGATCTGTTTACGTTTTACCGATCCATAGGCGTCAACCTGAAGCAGCTATACGGCTCGACAGAGACCGCGGTTTTTGTTTGCTTGCAACCCGACCACCAAGCCAAGGCTGACACCGTGGGCATCCCGTGCGAGGGCGTGGAAATCAAGGTAGCAGAGTCTGGCGAAATTTTGGTTCGCTCACCCGGATTGCTCAAGGAGTACTACAAGAACCCCGAGGCGACCGCCGAGGTATTGAGTGCTGACGGTTGGTACCACACCAGCGATGCCGGCTTCCTCGATAGTGATGGTCACTTGAAGATCATCGATCGCGTGAAAGACGTCGGACGCATCAAGGGCGGCGCATTCGACGGCTCGATGTTTGCGCCCAAGTACGTTGAGAACAAGCTCAAGTTTTTCTCCTTCATTAAAGAGGCCGTGGCCTATGGCGACCAACGTGAACGCGTTTGTGTCATGGTGAACATTGACTTTGATGCGGTTGGCAACTGGGCCGAGCGCCAAAACTTGCCCTACGCCGGCTATGCCGACCTATCCCAGAAACCCACGGTTTACGACATGATTCGCGACTGCGTGGAGCAAGTTAACGCTGACCTGAGCCGCGACGCGATGTTGGCGGGCTCTCAAGTCAGTCGATTCCTGATCTTGCACAAAGAGCTGGATCCCGATGACGGCGAATTGACCCGTACCAACAAGGTCCGCCGTGGCTTCATCGCGGAGAAGTACGGCGTGCTGGTTGAGGCCTTGTACGGCGACAAAACCGAGCAATTTATTGAGACGCAGGTGAAATTCGAAGACGGTCGCACAGGCGCCATCAGCGCCACTTTGCAACTGCGTGACGCCAAAATCTTCACGCCCGTGCAGGCAGCGGCTTAAGCACGCGCCTCTGAGCACCAGCCCCTAAGAACCCTGAACAACCTGACACCACACCATGGCTAAACGAGAAATAGGCGACGTCATTCTTGACGTCGAAAACATCAGCTTGCGATTCGGCGGCGTGAATGCACTCAGCGACATCTCATTCGACGTGCGCGAGCACGAGGTACGCGCCATCATTGGGCCTAACGGCGCCGGCAAGAGCTCCATGTTGAACTGTATTAACGGCGTTTACCAACCGCAAGAGGGGCAGATCAGCTTTCGGGGCAATACCTTTAAGCACATGAACAGCCGACAAGTCGCGGAAATGGGCATTGCCCGAACATTCCAAAACTTGGCCTTGTTCAAGGGTATGAGCGTGATCGACAACATCATGACCGGGCGCAACCTGCGGATCAAGAGCAATATATTTTTGCAGGCGTTGCGCATTGGCCCCGCCGAGAGGGAGGAGTCGGAACACCGCGAGTATGTCGAGCAAATTATCGACTTCTTGGAAATTCAGGCCCACCGCAAAACACCGGTTGGTCAACTGCCCTACGGCCTGCAAAAACGGGTTGACTTGGGTCGCGCTTTGGCGATGGAGCCCCAAGTCTTGTTGCTCGATGAGCCCATGGCCGGTATGAACATGGAAGAAAAGCAAGACATGTCTCGCTTCATCCTGGACGTAAACGAAGAGTTTGGCTCCACCATTGTTTTGATCGAACACGACATGGGCGTGGTGATGGACATCTCCGATCGCGTCGTGGTGTTGGACTACGGCAAGAAAATTGGTGACGGCACACCCGAAGAAGTGCGTGCCAACGAAGACGTTATCTCCGCCTACTTGGGCACCTCGCACTAAGCGCCCCTCAACACTGGAAACCAGATCATGGCATTTTTCTTAGAAACCTTGCTCGGCGGGCTCATGGCGGGCATGCTGTATTCACTCGTTGCTTTGGGCTTCGTGCTTATTTTCAAAGCGTCTGGCGTCTTTAACTTTGCACAGGGTGCGATGGTGTTATTCGCCGCCTTGGCGATGGCCAGATTCTCAGAGTGGCTCCCACAGTGGCTTGGCTTTGACAACCTGCTGCTCGCCAACGTGTTGGCTTTTCTCATAGCCGGCATTTTGATGTTCGGTATCGCCTGGCTCGTGGAGCGCTTGGTCTTGCGCCACCTCGTTAATCAAGACGGCGCAACGCTGTTAATGGCGACCTTGGGCATCACTTACTTCATTGATGGGCTGGGTCAATCCCTTTTTGGAAGCGACATCTACCAAATCAACATTGGCATGCCCAAAGAGCCTGTGTTCTTGCTGGACTCCGTCTTTGAGGGCGGGCTAATGGTCAACCTCGAAGATGTATACGCCGCCATCATCGCAGCGAGCTTGGTCATTTTGTTGACGATTTTTTTCAACAAAACCATTACAGGCCGCGCGTTGCGTGCGGTGGCCGATGACCACCAAGCCGCTCAGTCAGTGGGTATCCCGCTGAACCACATCTGGGTAGTGGTGTGGTGTGTCGCCGGTCTCGTCGCCTTGGTGGCGGGCATGATCTGGGGCTCAAAAATGGGGGTTCAGTTCTCACTCAGTACCGTGGCCCTCAGGGCCTTACCAGTCATCATTTTGGGGGGGCTCACGTCGGTTCCGGGCGCCATTATTGGCGGCCTCATCATCGGCGTAGGCGAGAAGCTGTCCGAGGTGTTCTTGGGGGGCTACGTCGGCGGTGGCATTGAAATTTGGTTTGCATACATGCTCGCGCTTGTCGTGCTGATGTTCCGCCCGCAAGGCCTGTTTGGCGAAAAGATTATTGACCGGGTGTAACACCCAAGTTGCACAGAAAGACAAAAGATGTTCTATAGAGAAAACGGTCAGTTCAAGACAAACTACAAAGCAGACCAGCAGATCTTCGCCATTACGCAAGACCGCTGGGCCGTATTGGCGCTCATTGCCTTTGCCTTCATCGGTGTGCCGATGATGGTCGATGAGTACCTGTTCCGCGCCATCCTGATTCCCTTCCTCATACTCGCGCTTGCCGCTGTCGGTCTGAATATTTTGGTGGGTTACTGCGGTCAGCTCTCACTGGGCTCGGGGGCGTTCATGGCCATCGGTGCCTATGGCGCCTACAACTTCATCATGCGTATAGAGGGCATGCCTCTGATTCTTGCCCTGCTATTGGGCGGCGTGTGCGCCACCATCGCCGGTATTGTTTTCGGCATTCCCAGTTTGCGCGTGCGTGGCCTTTACCTCGCCGTCGCGACGCTGGCGGCACAGTTTTTCTGGGACTGGGCATTTCTGCGCATCGGCTGGTTCACCATCTACACGCCGTCAGGCTCGGTTGCGGTTTCCAACCTGCAAGTATTTGGCTGGACCATTAACTCGCCGGTCGAGAAATACTGGTTTTGCTTGGGCTTCTTGACCGTCTTCGCCTTGTTAGCCAAAAACCTCGTTCGCTCCGCCATAGGACGTAACTGGATGGCAATCCGTGACATGGACGTTGCCGCAGCGGTGATTGGTATCCAGCCGCTGTACGCCAAGCTATCGGCGTTTGCGGTGAGCTCCTTCATCATCGGCGTGGCCGGAGGTCTGTGGGGCTTCGTCCACTTAGGTGGCTGGGAGCCGGCGGCCTTTGATATCCAGCGCTCGTTCCAACTGTTGTTCATGGTCATTATTGGCGGCATGGGCTCCATCATGGGCAGCATGTTCGGCGCCGCCTTTATCGTGGCCTTGCCCATTTTTCTCAACCAAGCATTGCCTGTTGTTGGTAGCTGGGTGGGCGTCACTATTTCTACGGCGGGCATTGCGCACGCTGAATTCATGATTTTTGGTGCGCTGATCGTGTGGTTCCTCATTGTGGAGCCGCATGGTTTAGCGCGTCTGTGGAGTATCGGCAAGCAAAAGATGCGTATCTGGCCCTTCCCACACTGAATCCCCGGGCGACCAAGGGGGAGCGGCGCCAGCGCCGGTCATTTGGTTGCATGTTGAAGCGCTTTTACACAACACTCTAAGGAGACTCGATATGAAGTTACGCAAACTCATGCTGGGTGCAGCGGCCGCGGCCATGGGCGTTAGCGCCCTACTCGCGCCCGTTTCGTCTGCACAGGCTGAAGAAACGCAGTTTTTCCCCTCGCTGGTTTACCGCACAGGGGCTTACGCACCTAACGGCATCCCCTTCGCCAATGGTTACTCCGATTACTACCGCCTCGTCAATGAGCGCGGCGGCATCAACGGCGTCAAGATCACCGTTGAAGAGTGCGAGACAGGCTACTCAACCGACCGTATTGTTGAGTGCTATGAGCGCTTGAAGGGTCAGAATGGCGGCGCAACCGTCTTCCAACCACTGTCAACAGGCGGTACGTTCGCGCTGACAGAAAAAGCACCCGTGGACAAAATCCCACTGATCACCGCCGGCTTGGGCCGCAGTGAGTCAGAAGACGGTGGCATCTTCAAGTGGAACTTCCCCTTGTTGGGCACCTACTGGGTTGCCGCTGACGTGTTGGTTCAACACGTCGGCAAGGAAGCCGGCGGTCTCGATAAGCTCAAGGGCAAGAAAATTGCGCTGATCTATCACGACAGCGCCTACGGTAAAGAGCCGATCCCACTGATGCAGAAGCGTGCCGAAATGCACGGCTTTGAACTCCAGCTGTTGCCCGTTGCCCACCCTGGTGTGGAGCAAAAGGCCACTTGGCTGAAGGTGCGTCGTAACCGGCCTGACTACGTCTTCTTGTGGGGTTGGGGTGTCATGAACTCCACCGCCATCAAGGAAGCAGTTGCCACGGGTTACCCCCGCGAAAAGATGTACGGCGTGTGGTGGTCTGGTGCTGAACCAGACGTCAAAGACGTCGCCGATGCGGCTAAGGGCTACAACTCATTGGCCTTGCAGCACAGCGCAGAGTATGACTCTTCGGTTGTGAAAGAGGTGCTGGCTAAGTTGCATGACCAAGGAAAAGGGACGGGTCCCCGTGAAGAAGTGGGCCAGGTGCTGTACATGCGCGGCCTGATCTCTGCGATGTTGGCCACCGAAGGCATGCGTGTCGCACAAGCCAAGTATGGCAAAGGCAAGCGCATCACGGGTGAGCAAATGCGTTGGGGCTTAGAGAACATGAACCTCACCACCATCGGGCTCAGCTCATTGGGCTTCGGTGGTGTGATGCGCACAACCTCTACCAGCTGTAACGACCACATGGGTGCTTCATGGGCACGTATCCAGACATGGAACGGCAAAGGCTGGGATGTGGGTAACACATGGTACGAAGGTGACCGCAAGGTGCTGGGCCCCATGGTGACTGCCACAGCCAACAAGTACGCCGCTGACAAGAAATTGACACGTCGTGCTGCGTCTGACTGCAACAGCTAATTACCGCTAGGTATTTGGCAAAAAAGGGGCCCCGCAAGGGGCCCCTTCTCTCCCGAACAAAAACCGACGCACCCTGCGTCAACCTTTACTAGGCTCGCTATGCAAGCAAAAGACATCGTCCTAAACGTGAATGGCATTGAGGTCATTTACAACCACGTCATCTTGGTCTTGAAAGGGGTGTCCCTTCAAGTCGAGCAGGGCAAAATTGCCGCTATCTTGGGTGGCAACGGTGCAGGCAAGACCACCACATTGCGTGCGGTCTCCAACTTGTTGAAGGGCGAGCGCGGTGAAGTCACCAAAGGCAGCATTGAGTTCCGAGGTGAACGCATTGAAAACCTCACCCCCGCTGACTTGGTCAAGCGCGGCGTCGTGCAGGTCATGGAGGGGCGTCATTGTTTTGCGCACCTCACCATTGAAGAGAATTTATTAACCGGCGCGTACACGCGCGTCGACAAGGGCGAAATAGAGGCCAACCTAGAAAAGGTCTACAACTATTTCCCCCGACTGAAAACACGCCGCACCTCGCAGGCGGCTTACACGTCTGGCGGTGAGCAACAGATGTGCGCCATTGGCCGCGCCATCATGGCCAACCCCAGCGTTATTTTGCTCGATGAGCCCTCTATGGGCTTGGCACCACAAATTGTGGAAGAGGTGTTTGAAATCGTGAAGGACTTGAACCAACGCGAGAAGGTCACCGTTTTACTCGCTGAACAGAACACCAACATGGCTCTCAAGTATGCCGACTACGGCTACATCATGGAGTCGGGCCGCATCGTGATGGACGGTGTCGCTGCCGATCTGCGTAACAACGAGGACGTCAAAGAGTTCTACTTGGGCATGGGTGGTGGTGAACGCAAGTCATTTAAAGACGTGAAGAGCTACAAGCGTCGCAAGCGCTGGTTGGCCTAACCCGGGCCAGCGCGCAACCGCTTTCTCGTGGCTTGGTGAATACCAGACCCTTTCGCTTACTCACACTGGTTCACCCGATAACGTTATGGCCCTATTTTTTGACGCACTTGAGAACCAAGACCCCGCCGCCAGAGAGGCCAGACTCATGGGTGAACTGGCTTCGCAGGTGGCGCACGCACAACGTGCCTCCGCCGCTTTTGCCGACATTCTGGCGAGCGTTGATGCACCCTCGATCACGAGCCGAACGGCCCTGGCTAGCTTACCCGTAACGCGCAAAACGCAATTACTAGACAGACAAAAGGCCCAGCGGGCGCAAGACCCCATGGGCGGCTTTGCCACCCAAAGCTACGGCGCAGAGATGCCCCAAATCTTCGCCAGCCCCGGCCCCATATACGAGCCAGAGGGTCGTGCGGCTGACTACTGGCGCACAGCGCGTGCGGTATTTGCCGCTGGTTTTCGCGCGGGCGATTTAATACACAACTGTTTTTCTTACCACTTCACCCCCGCAGGCTCCATGATGTCGTGCGCCGCGCGTGCCATTGGTTGCACCGTTTTCCCGGGCGGCACCGGTCAGACCGAACAACAGGTGCAGGCCATGGCCGAGCTCAGGCCAGCGGGCTACATCGGAACACCCAGTTTTTTGCGCATTATTTTGGAGAAGGCAGACGAGATGGGCATTGCCCTACCCAGCGTAAAGAAAGCGCTGGTTTCTGGTGAGGCCTTGCCCCCTTCCTTGCGTGACTGGTTTGGTGCACGCGGGGTCGACACCTACCAGTGCTACGCCACCGCAGACGTGGGCTTGATTGCCTATGAGACCCCCGCGCGCGAGGGCTTGGTGCTTGATGAAGGGGTGATCGTTGAGATCGTGCGTCCAGGCACCGGCGATCCCGTTGAGCCCGGTGACGTCGGGGAGCTCGTCATCACCACACTCAACCCGGACTACCCCATGATCCGGTTTGGCACCGGCGACCTCTCCGCCGAGCTGCCAGGGCACTGCCCAACCGGTAGGACCAACACGCGCATTAAGGGTTGGATGGGCAGGGCCGACCAAACCACGAAAGTGCGGGGTATGTTCATTCACGCCGCGCAAGTTGGCGATGTGATGCGTAAGTTTCCCGCACTCAGCGGCAAGGCACGTTTAGTCGTCACCGGTGAAATGGCCAACGACGCGTTGGCGTTACACGTTGAGGCTGACGGTCTGAGCCCGGACACCCTTGCCGCGTTGGCAGCGGCTGTACGCGACGTTACGAAATTACGTGCGGACGTGACTGTGGTCCCACCGGGCGGCTTGCCAAACGATGGCAAGGTCATAGAGGACGCACGCAGCTACGCCTAATCGATGGGTAGCTTGCGCTGCGCGCTAGCGCATCTCCCACGTCAGTGGTTCGTCTTCGGCTTGACAGCGCGCCAACGTCTTCAACAGCGGCGTAAACCGCGCTGACCAACTCACCGGTGGAGGCTTGCTGGCCTGATCCGCACCCGCGTTGTTATCCGCGGCCTTGTGATCTACCGCCCCGTGACGACCAATGAAGTCACGCACCGCCGCATCGGCTTCGGCCATCTCAGCAGCCAGCAAAATACCTTTTGCGCCGGGCGTTTTACCCCATATCTCGAGTAGCACGCTACCGTGCTCGTTGAACATCACCAAGTCAGCGGTGACCTTAGACTGAAAGCGAATCATGTGGGCACTCTGTATCGCCCGCTTCACGCGAGCTTAAAGCGCCATTATGCGTGTCGAAGCCCGTGTCGCATAGTGGCCATTTCGTCCAAGCGGTGTTGCTCTGCTTTGTTCTGGTGAGCGACGAGGCGCTTGTTTTCACGCTCCACGAGTTTTTTCATTTTTTCTAACTCGACACGCGCCAACCGCACCTGCTCGGCGGCAAGATCTCTCGCCGCCGCCATTTGCTGAACGCGCAGCTGCGCCTGCACATCTAAGTCAACAAGCTGCGCCAAAAACTGGCGGCAATTGAGACTATCCGACAGGTTGGTTTGACGCTCGAACTGGGTCAGCTTCGCGCGGTACTCCGTGATCATATTGAGCACACGTTCCCGACTACTTTGGGCTTCTGCTTCTTTGAGCCGCGCTTGGCGCAGCACGTTCTCAGCCTCAGTTAATTTGGCTTGGGCTTGATCAGCCAACACGGGCCAGGGGCTTTTAATATCAGGCATTGACTTGTCCCATCACACTACCCAACATGGCACGTGACATGTCGTAGGCGACGCCAGCGTGCATGTCTTGCTGTAGGAATTCAACCATTTGTTCGCGTGCGGCAATCGCCGCATCCAAATCTCGATTGGTACCGGCATCGTAGGCTCCCACCTGAATAAGATCTTGGTTTTGTTGATAAAGCGTCCACAACCGACGAAAACGGTTGGCCTCTTTCAAGTCCTCGGGAGACAGCAGGTTTTGCATTACACGGGAAATAGAGCCTGCCATATCAATGGCTGGGTAATGCGCCGCGTCCGCGAGCGACCGTGACAACATTACTTGTCCATCCAACGACGCACGGGCGATGTCAACGATAGGGTCATTGCCGTCGTCGCCCTCAGCCAACACGGTATAAATTGCCGTGATCGAGCCAAAGCCGTTGCGACCAACGCCGGCACGCTCAATCAGGTTGGGTAACAGGCCAAACACCGATGGCGGATAACCTTTGGCCGTCGGTGGCTCACCCACGGCCAAACCAATCTCGCGTTGGGCGTGGGCGACGCGGGTAAGGCTGTCAACCAGCATCAATACGTTTTTGCCTTGATCGCGAAAGTACTCTGCGATGACATGGGTCATATTCGTGGCGCGCAAGCGCAGCACAGGCGATACATTGGCGGGTGCGGCAACCAACACAGATTTGGCAAGGCCCTCTTCGCCCAGTGACTCTTGAATAAACGCCTGTACCTCGCGCCCGCGCTCACCAATGAGGCCAATCACCACCACATCGGCTTTGGTAAAGCGCGTCAGCATACCCAGCAAAACACTCTTGCCCACCCCTGAACCTGCGATCAGGCCTAAGCGCTGACCCCGCCCCACTGTCAGCACGCCGTTAATGGCCTTCACGCCCACGTCCAGCACCGTATCAATTGGGCCACGCTCCATGGGATTGAGGGGGCGCCCCAACAAGCTCAAGCGGTCGGCGCACTGCGGCGGCGGTTTGCCATCCAGCGGTTGGCCACGGCCATCGATCACACGCCCCAGTAACTCAGGGCCTAAGCTCACATGCGCCACACGGGTCAGCACCCGCACGACAGCGCCCGGACCAATGCCCGTGGGCTCGGTAAAGGGCATGAGGTAAATGGTTTGATCGTTAAAACCCACCACCTCAGCCTCTATGCGCGTGCCGTCTAGCCCGGCCACCTCGCACACCGCGCCCAATGGTGCAATCACACCTCGCGCCTCTAGGGTGAGGCCCACCAAACGCACCAGCGTACCGCTGCGCTCGGGCGATGGCGCATGCGCCGTTTGTAAATCTTTGGCAATGGCATCTGAGAAATCAAGCATCCGTCGCCTTCGGTTCGTCGTTAGGGGGGAGTTCGTCGTTAGGGGTTACGTCGGATACCTCAGCGTGTATCTCCTGTGTTGGCGGTGTAACGTCCATCGCGTCTACGGGGTCATCCGTAGCGGTAGTGGCGGGGCTAGGCGTGGGCACCATCGTGGCATCCTCGGTTGCCTGCATCTGCGTCAGCGGGTTCACATCGCCTGCCCAATGCACGCCCTCATTTAGCACACTGCTGTGCGTACGCCACGTCTCTGCATCGCGCAACACGTTATTGGCCAGGGTCGTCAGTCGCGTTTGAATCAGGTCTTGCACCACGGCATCGTTGCTGCTTACGCGAACGCTTCCACGGACCAAGGTCTTATCAGGCTGCAAGACCAAGCCTGCACCGAGCTTGGCACCATGCGCCTCAACTGCGCGTAAGTCGTCTGGGTGAAGCGCAACCAGCACCCGCTTACCCGGATGCTCCAACTCTTCTAGACTGCGTTCTATTAAGCGCTCAATAGCCGATGGGCTCTGCCTAAGCTCACCACGCACCAGCTCTTCTGCGAGATGCAGCGCCAGCTTTTTTAGTGGTTCGAAGTATTGCTCTGGGTTGTCGTTCAGTGTTTTGGTTTGCGCAGCCGCCTCTGTCAGCAGTCGCAGCGTATCGGCTAGCTCAGCCCGCACGGCGGCCTCGCCCTCACTTCGCCCCGCTGCATGACCCTTGGAGGTGCCTGCAGCCTCACCCGCCGTCATGCCCTCGGCATAACCGGCATCGTAGCCCGCCTGCCGCGCTAGGTCGTTACCCGCCTCAATGGCGCTAACGGCCACAGTGGTCATCTCCGCCTCAGCGGCGTCAGCGGCGTCAGCGGCATCAGCGGACTCAGCTACATCAGCGGCATCAAGGCCCTCGGCATCGCCAGAAGACCTGCCGTCGATGGCGTCGAGCCCGTCTTCAGTCCCATCCGAACGGACGCCTAGGGCATCATCCTCGCCAGCGTTGTCAGATCGCTTACCGGTCCCATGAAGCGCATCGGTGTCGGTGTCGGTATCGGTGTCGGCGCTAGCGCCGCTTGGGATCAGCGGCTTAAAGCCATCATCACCTACCGTTAAGAGTTCCCCGGGGGTCAACGCCTCAATACGCCATGGCAGAAAACTCTCTATTGCCTTCCCATCCCAAGGCATTTGGGCATAGTCGGCAACGGTGCTGACACCAATGGCCAATGTGGCATCTTTTTGAAATCCCCCGCTAGACTGCGGCAACGCCAAATTAGACAAAGTCATCTCCGCGGCCTACGAGCACCAACTCGCCCGCATCGGACATCTTGCGAGCGATACGCATGATGGTCTTCTGAGCCTCTTCCACATCAGCAATACGCAAGGGACCTTTGCCCTCCATCTCGTCAACAAACATAACCCGTGCACGAGAAGACATGTTGCCAAAGAACTTGTCCTTAACGAATTCTGGCGCACCCTTCAGGGCGGTCATCAACATATCGGGCTCGACGCCGCGCATCAGCGTCTGAATACCGCGGTTGTCCACTGCCGTTAGGTTTTCGAACGTAAACATACTGTCCTGAATACGTTGCGCCAACTCCGGATCAATTTTATTAAGACCACCAAACACCTGTAACTCTAGGTCAACTTTGGTGAAGTTCATGATCTTCGCCGCCGTCTTAACCCCGCCAAAACTTGACGATGCAGCCGAGGAGTTATTCGAGAACTGTGAGCGCATGATGTCTTCTAGCTCAGTCATTGCTGACGGCTGCACAGTCTCTAAACTTGCCACACGCTGGACCACTTCAGCGCGCACGTCTGGCGGCAGAAAACTCAGCACGTCCGCCGACACGTCAAACTCAAGAACAGACAAAATAATCGCGATGACCTGCGGGTGCTCCAGCCGAATCATTTCCGCGATGGATCGGGCGTCCATCCACTGCAAAATCTCAAGCCCCTTACTAGATGAGCCCGGCATAATGCGACCCAAAACCGACGCCGCTTTATCCGCGCCTAGGGCGCGCTTAAACACCTTCTCAACATAGTCTGATGAGCCCTGGCCGATACTGGTCTGCTTCTTCAACGTGTTAACGAACTGGTCGAGAACCACGTTTACGGCCTCTTGCGACAAATCTGATACGGAGACCATCGCGCCCCCAAGCGCTTGCACCTCTTTAGGCTTCAGGAACTTCAGAATATCCGCTGCCTGTTGTTCTCCCAGCAAAAGCATCAGCACGGCCGCACGTTGCGTCGTCGACATCGCGTTAAGCTCTTCTTGCAACGCTTCAGTCATCACCACTGGGGCATCGGCTTTTTGCTCAAGCGCGGCTCTCGCATCTGCCGCGGGCGCTGCTTCTTCTTTTTTTGTAGCCATGTCTTTACTCCTTAAAGCGATTCACGGACATCGTCAATACTAACCATCTACTCGGATCATGCGGCGCAACACGTTTGCGACACGGCCCGAGTCTTCGGCCACCAACATCCGTATGAGCGCAACCTTGTCGTCGTAGGTATTTGCGGTATCCAACATGTCTGCAGAGATGCTTGACTTTTTCGGGCGAAGCTTGGCTTTGATCTCCTCCAGTGTCTCGCCCTCGCCGAGTTGGATCATATTCATATCCTCCTCGCTCAGCTCGCCATCTGGCAGCGCCTTGGCGGCTTCCTTCTCAGCCAACTGCTCTGGTGACTCGCCCAACAGGTTACGGATAACGGGTCGAACAATAAAGAGGAGGAACGTCACCAACACCAGGGCCATCAAGCCTTGCTTGAAGCTGGTCAGAACCATGTCGTCTTGATACCAAGGCACCATGGGCTCAAGCACTTCTGGCGGCTCAAAGCGTGCGGGCATGATGGTGACAATATCACCACGCGCCTCATCATAGCCAACCGCTCCGCGAACCAGGTTCAGCATACGGTCCAGCTCCTGCTCGGTGTAAGGAATACTCTTGGGCGCTGCCGGATCGACAGGCGCGTCTTCGGCCACAAATACAGGGCGCTCGTTAATCACCACGGCCACCGTCAGTCGCTTCACGCCGCCTTGTGCGGCCTTTATGTGTTGCACCACGCGGTCTAATTCGTAGTTACGTGTGGTTCGGCTGCTACGTGTGTTTGAGGCACCGCCTTCACCCGCTGTTACTTCCGTGTTGGGCGTCAAAACGCCGGCACCGGGTGGCTGGTTGGCGAGTGCGCCTGGGACGCCGGCTGCATTGAGGCTCACGTCACGGTCTTCCGCGATAACTTCAGAGCGTGTACGGGGACCATTGCCACCGCGGTCATAGTCTTCCGTTGTATTTTCTACCTGCGTGAAGTCCAAGGTGAGGTTGACCTGTGAGCGTACGTTGGCCGCGCCGACCACCGGTGACAACAACTCCATCACACGGGACCGCAGCAACTCCTCTTGTGTCCGCTTGAGCTCGGCTTGCGCAGAAGTCAGCCCTAAGGGGTTGTTCTCGACGGTTCGCGTCAGTAAATTACCGAAGTTATCCACCACCGTCACACTCTCGGGCAACATGTACGGAATGCTCGATGAGATCAGGTGCACGATCGCCTGTATCTGTTGCTCGCTAATCGTCCGTCCAGGGTGACGGTTTAGCACCACGGACGCTTTAGGGGGCGTACGGTCGCGCACAAAAACGCTCTGTTTTGGCGTCGCAAGATGCACACGCGCATGTTGAATGCCTGCAATCTGTCCGATGCTGCGGGCCAACTCCTGCTCAATAGCGGCGTTGTAACGCGCCTGCTCCATGAACTGACTGGTCGTCATGGCGTTTTGCTCATTCAAGGCATTTAAGCCAGACACAGGCTCCCTAGGAATACCCTGACCGGCTAAGAAAATACGGGCCTCATGAAACCGCTTTTGATCGATGCGTAATTGTCCTGAGATGGTGTCCAGCTCTGGGCTGTAACCCGCGTTTTTAAGCGAATCAAAGGCCTCTTGCAAATCGGCACCTTGTAAACCGGGCATCAAGGTGCGTGTTTGAGGCGCTTGCATCCAACTAAACGCCAACGCGAACACCACGATGGCGATCAAAATAATGAGGGCAGGCAACGAGCGCTTAATGGTTGGTCGCTCCATCATCTCACGCACCTGCGCCAGCGTACCCGCAGGCCCGCTGGTCGCTGGAACGCCATAGGCGCCGCCCGCATTGGCACCCGCGCCATTTGCATTTGACGGCGCCAATGCAGGCACCCCTGCACGCGCAGGTTCAAGCGCGTTAGGCGCTTGGCCCTGCGTCGCTACTTGCATCGGATTCATGGTCGCGGTTGCTGTACTCATGGTGTTGTGTCCTTACCGGTTTAAACCGGCATGTTCAAAATGTCTTCGTAAGCGCGCAACACTTTATTGCGCACCTGCAGCGTGGCCTCAAATGCGAGTGATGACTTTTGCATGCTCATCACCACATCGGTTAGCGGCACATCCTCCCCACGCTCAAAGCCCTCGCGTAATGACGCAGAGGCTTGTTGGGTCGCGTTCACTTGCTCCACGGCACCACGCACGGCCTCCAAGAAGCTGGGCTTTGCTGTTTCATTCACGCCCGTGTTGGGCTGCATACCCTGAACGCCACCGCTGGCCTGCGCCTGCGCGGCCTTTAGTGTTTGCAACATCGAGGCGATGTTGCTGGCTGAAGTTGCTTTTTCAATCATGGGGAGTTCCTACAATCTTTAAATCAAGCACGCATCGAGGTGGGCGTCATATTTACATTCACGCCGCGCTCACGTAATTGCGCCATTTTGTAGCGCAGCGTACGTGGGCTGATGCCCAGTAACTTGGCGGCTTCCAACCGGCTATCCGTGTTTTGAAGCGCCGCTGAAATCACTTGGTGTTCGCTCTTTTTCACCGCATCTTGTAAGTCGACCGCTTCCGCAGGCGCCTCAACCGCCACGGGTACGGCGACCGGGCGCGCTTGTGCAAACACGTCGGTAAAGTTAGTGGGCGCTGTCGGCATACTGGGCACTGCTGGCGATGGCGATGGCGATGGCGAGAGCGCCGCGTCAGGCGTTATCGGCGCGCTGACGGTCGCTGGTGTCAGGACAGGCGGCGTGTTGGTTTGGTACTCATCAAACAGCAGGTGCTCGGGCTCAATGAACCCATTGGCACACAAGACCACCGCGCGTTGCACCACATTTTCAAGTTCACGCACATTGCCGGGCCAGGGGTAGTTCAACAAGAGGCCTTGCGCCTCATCGCTCAGGTTGTAAGGCGTATCCGCACGACCATGTGCAACCAACAACTGCGCAACCAAGGGCAAAATATCGCCCTTACGACTTGCCAATGGCAATAAGGTTAGGCGGAAGGTGCTGATGCGGAAATACAGGTCTTCGCGAAACTCACGCTGCTGCATGGCTTCACGCAGGTCTTTGTTGGTAGCAGCCACCACGCGCACATCGAGGTCCACTGTATTTTGGCCACCCAAGCGGGTCATGGTCCGCTCTTGCAGCACGCGAAGCAGTTTGCTTTGCAACTGCATGGGCATCTCGCCAATTTCATCTAAGAATATGGTGCCGCCTTGCGCTTGTTCAAACAGACCCTTGTGGTCTTTCAACGCGCCAGTGAACGCCCCCTTGTCGTGACCAAACAGCAGGTCTTCGATCAGGTGTTCAGGCAAGGCCGCGCAGTTCAGCGCGACAAAGGGACCCTTGGCCCGTGTTGACGACTCGTGTAGCACACGGGCCAGTACTTCTTTACCAGAGCCCGTCGGGCCAACCAGTAGCGCCGTGACCTCGGTTTGGGCCACGCGCTGTGCCAATGCCAACAGGTGCTGGCTAGCGGGGTCTACAAATACAGCGGCACGCGGCTTGGTGGCACGGGGTGACTTGGTTTTTTCGCTGGCCGCCGTACGGTCTGCCATGGCGCGCTTGAGTCGGCCCATGGCTACGGTCCAGGAGGCAGGCGTCCAATCATCAGCAGCCGCGACGTGCAAGGCACCTTGCGCCATTGCCTCGACCGTCAGGCTCAAGTTGCGACGGTCAACCCGACAAATTACAGGCACATTAAAGCCCATGGTTCGAATGAGTTCGCTCACCTCTTTGTACAGGTCAACGGTATCCATCAACCGCACCACCACCACCTGTGCCTGCGTCAACGCGCCGGGCAAATCAGAAAGCATGTTGATGGTGAGCGGCTGCAGGCCAGACTCCGCCAAGCGGGCGCAGTCTTCATCCTTCAGTGCGCGCATGGGGTCTAGCCACACGGCTTGGTAAACAGTTTGATCGTTGGTACTCACGGCAAGGTCTCTTCTATGGTTAGAGACCTATCCTTAGCAACCTGTGTGCCACGCGCTACTAGGTATTCATAAAATGCCTCATAACGGGTTTATTTGTATATTTAATTAATACTTAAACATACACCGCACATCTTTTGCCGCTTTCCCGACACCAAGGCAATAGCTTGCCGCTTGGCGCTGCCAAAACACCTACAGACAGCGTTTAAACCCCGTCTCTTGGCACGCCTTGGCGGCTGCCGCTGCCCGAGTAATCTCAGCGCGAGAGATCTTAAACGACGCATAGTCACGCACCAGTGCCGCATCGGCGTTGCCACTGCGTGCGGCCACATCCGCCCAGACGTAGGCGGCAAAGGCGTCCACATCGCCCAAGTCACCATTCAGGTACACATTGGCAGCCATCAGTTGGGCATTGGCATGGCCCTTCTTAGCCGCTTTCAAAAACAAATCGATGGCGGTTGGCGCCGACGTGACGGTACCCTGACCTTCATAGTAAGCCACACCCAGCATGTACTGCCCCTCCGTCAGCTCCTGCTTAGCGGCTTGACGGAACCAACGCACCGCCTCGCGGGTGTTGCGCTCAACGCCGTAGCCGTAGTAATAAAGCGTTCCAATGTTGTACTGCGCTTGCGCTAGGTTTTTATTGGCTGCTTTGCGGTACCACGCCATCGCCTCCACGTAGCTTTGCGTCAAACCCAGGCCATGCTCATACAAGTAGCCCACATTGTTTTGGGCCATGGCGTCGCCCTTACGCGCAGGACCAATCCATGCACGGTAAGCCGTGGCAAAGTGGTTTCGATCCAGCGCTGCGGTGCCCACCTCAATGGGATCTTTAGATTGTGCGTACACGGCTGGCACACAAGCCATCAGCAGTGCCGCTAGCACCAAACGAACAATAGGGGGGGCATAAGACATCAGCATGGCGATTAACCTCTGGTTCTGGCGGCGGGCACGGGTTTGGGGGAAAAGCCCTGACAAACCTGTCCGTCGGCGCGAAGCACCTCGATAGCGGGGAGCATTTTGGTTTTAAAACCCATTAAACGGCACAAATAAGGCAGCTTGGGGTCATAGCTGATACCAAAGTACTGGCATCGCCAGCAATTAGGCCCGCGCGCTCCCCCCTTGGCCGGGCGCTCACTCACTGCGAGGTCCTGCTTCATCGCGATTTTTTGCTGCGATCTCACGTTCTGCTGCATCAGCGGCTTGGCGTAAGGCCTCAAAGCGCTGCGCACGGGATTGCTCCTCAGATACCTGCGCATCAGGCTGCTGCTGTTTGAGACTGCGTCGATAGACCAGCCACTTCCACGCCAACACCACAAGGAAAGCGGCTAAAAACAAATCGCCCACAATGGCCGCGTAATCGTAGCCCGGTGGCAAACGCCAGTCAGGGCGCAGCCACAGCAGGATCAAGATCAACCCAGAAAAAATCAGAAAATAACGTATCCGAAAGCAAACCACGCAGGGCTTTTTCTGTTTCGTTTTTTTGCTCGTGTGTGGGGTAGACATGGTGCTTTGGTGAGAAAACCTACTCAACTATTACAAACTACTGTCGATTATGAAGGAGCACGCAACGCGAGGGTGTCTTTGCCTTTGGCAAAATAGGGATACATCGCGTTGAGTGAGCGCATTTGCTACACAACTCTTTTGACTCATATTAAACAACATGGCTACCTTAGTTCTTTGTTACGGTCTGGTTATGGGCCAATGCGGCACCCAAGGGGAGTTCCAATTTGCCTCTCTGGATAGCTGCCAGAAGGAGCGCAAATACATTGTCGCCAATCGCTCACAGCATTTTGTGTTTGCGGTCTGCCGCGACGGCGGCCCAACGCCCAAAGAGTAAGCCGCAACCTAGCGGCCAAGACCTGCGCCTTTCTGACTAAAAAAAGAGGCGCACAGATCTCTCGATCCATGCGCCTTTTAAACTCTCAAAAGGCTAGCGCCCCCCTCAATTACTGTAGCAACTTCAACACGTTTTGCTGATCCGCGTTGGCCTGGGCCAGCACCGATGTTGCCGCTTGCTGCATGATCTGCGTGCGTGCCAACTCCGTAGAGGCCGCTGCGTAGTCCGCATCTTCAATCTGGCTGCGCGATGCCTCGGTGTTCATGGACACATTCATGAGGTTATCAATCACGTGCTCCAAGCGGTTCATCACCGCACCCATGGTGGCGCGTGTGCCGTTGACCTTATCTAATACGTCGTCGAGCTTGCTGAGCACTTCGGTGGCAGACTCGCGATCGTCGATGCGGTTGACACGGCTTTCAGAGTCCCACAACGCCACGTCACCCGTGATGCCACTGGTAATCGGTCCGCCGCTGCCAAAGTCTGCAAAATCAACATTGATGACTTGATTGGATGTCGCTCCCACTTGGAAGGTCATGCGACCCACGCGCGGTGGCGACATATCCACACTTGAATCACCGCCGAAAGTGCCCTCGGTAAAGCCTAGGTTTTTCCAATGGGTGGGATCGGTGTAGCCGTTGGTACCCGACGCCACCGTAAACTCTGTTTCGCTGGTTAGCTCTACGCTGCTATATAGCGTCAGCGCCGCATCCGACGACGCACTGCCCCCCCAAATGCCGGTCACAGCAGAGCTGCCTAAGCTATTTGCAGTTGGTGTTGCAATTGCCAACTCTACTGCACCGGTGCTGCTATCTGCGCCCATGATGGTGAAGCCAGAGCCCGGCACTGTCGAAGTAACCGTAACGACACTGTTCAGCACGGTCACCGCAATATTGCTCAATGAGCCGTTATTCATGCCCGTCTCAACCGCCACCTTGATCGCCTCAGCAATGTCTGATGATGCAGCTGGCTGCGCAATGCTAGCGGTTGTCAGAGAGACACCATTAATTTCAAAGCTAACCGTCGCGTCCGCCGTAATTGCGTTGCCCACGGTGATGGTGCTTGACTGCGCCACCTCATCACCCGCGCTTAGGCCAAAGCTTGCAGGGCTTAAGCCAGCAACTGAGCTGTCGAACCAAACTGAGACGTTACGGCCGTCACTGGATGTGAGGGTCAAGCCATTTCCGTTATTGCTTGCACTCACACCATGGCTATCTAACTTGCGGTTGATTGCGGCCAACACGTTTTCGCGACGGGTATCAGCGGGCTCATCCTCGGTAAGGGTGACCTCAACCTCAATGCCATTGATGTACAACGACTGGATGCCAGACTCAGGAAATACACTAGGCGAACCCGTGGTAGTTGTCGCACCAACGATGCTCGCGGGCTTGATACCAGCGGTTACACCCGTTGTGTCTGAGATGCTGTTGATAGCAGCTGCGATAGCAATCGCGCTAGAGTCAGCTTGGCCACTCAGAACACCGCTTGGCGAGCGAATATCGCCCGAAGATGTTGAGCCTGGCACAGGAATACCATTTAGCACCAAGTCGCCCGTGTTCAGCTTCACGTTGCTGGCATCTGCATTGGCCTGAACTTCAGCCACATCAATGTAACCATCGTCAGCAGTTGTGCTTGCTGTCGCCGTGAACTCTATGCCCGGGATCGTTGAGGTGAATAGAATTTGCGACTCATTCAAACCTTTGCCTACAGAAACAGCCGCCGACATGGCACTGTCACTCGCTATCGCCGTAATAAGCGCATCAATCACCGTCTTGGCCGTTGTATCCGTTGCCACAAAGGTTTTGGTTCTGCCGTTCAAGGTAATGCTGAACTCGTCACCGACAGCGATGGTGCCGTCTACATCAACGGACGTGACCTGTGCGGTTGGTGGCAGCGCTACAGCGCGGTCACTATTTGCCACAGTGGTTTTGTTGGCTGAGTAGTCACCAGCGACAAAGCCGACGTTGGTAATGTCACCGGTTGACGTTAATACAACTGGCGCCTCCACCTTCGACTCCAGCGCAATAGAGCCTGTGGTTAAGCCTTCACGCAAGCCGGTACGGCTGGCAAACGTGGCGTTTTCTGATGCCGTATTAAAAAACACTTCAATATTGCGGCCATCTGCAGCCTCAAGCCGGATACCTTTTTGGTCGCTACCCGTGTCTGTTGCCACCACGCCTGTGCGCTCAGTCATGCGGTTGATGGCCTCCACCGCAGTAGCGCGTGATTGACGCGTGTCATTTAGTGTGGTGGTGATTACTGGCGATGTGTAGCCATTGATCGTCAACGTACCGGTGACGACTGCACCCGTCGCCATAGCGGTACCCGTCAGTACCGCCTCACTGACCACGGCTTGCACACCCGTTAGGTCTGACACGCGGTTGATCGCGGCAGCTTTTGCAAGCGCACCACCTGCATTGTTAGAGACTGACAACGTGTCATCCTCAGCCAATGAGGGGCCTACGGTAATGTCATTGATGATTAGGTCAGCAGCGCTCAACAGCGGCAAGCTAGGGTAGCTGCGGGCCACAGACAGCGTCACCGCAGGTGCACGCAAATTAATATCTTCGCTAAAGCCGTCGGCGCCCAGCATAGTAACCGTCAGGTCGTCCGAAATCACCAAGCTATTGTTACCAGCGGTCACGTTGGCCGTGGTGGTCTCTGATGAAATAGTCGCCGTGCCCGTGGCCGGTACCCGTGTAATGTGTGCATGTGCCGTAAATGGCGTTCCAGGTGTCTTGGCAGTCAGGGTAATCGTGCCATCACGCGTGTACGCGGCCGTGACGATGTTTTGCAGGTTGGTGTCGGCATTGATGCCGGCTACAAAAGCCTCTGCCTCATCCGCCTGTGTTGTACTTGCGGTGGTGTAGCTGTAAGAGAAGCTTCCAGCAGTTAGAGTTAGTATGTCGCCCGCGCGGGTAGTGCCGCCCAGGGTGAAGGTGTCGACCTGTGCAACATCGGCGTACGCAAATGTCACGGTGCCGTTGGCTGCGTCAACAGACCCAGACAAGGTAACGGTGTCGCCGTCGTCCACATCATAAGTTGCAACGACACTACCGTAATTGGTTGTTGTAAACCGTGAGGCGGTTGCGCCAGTCGCGCCGGTGTCGACAAAGCTAATAAGGTCTGCATCACCGTCTACCGCAGCGTAATTAATGGTGAGGCTGCCGTCGACATTGTCTGTAATGGTTCGCCCGGACGCGGTTGCAAACAAGGGGTCGCCGGTAAGCGCTGCGGCAACCTTTGACGCCACCATCTCTGCCGTGTCGTCAGCAACAATCGTTGTTACCGCCACACCGCCCACTGTAATCGTGCCAGTGGCTGCGGCGGGACCAAAGGCAATCGTTTGCACTTCAGATGTCTCGGGCACCACAGAAAACTCAAGCTCCCCAGCCTTCTCAAATGCACCCGAGTTGGCAAACGTACTGGTCGTACTGGCTACAGACTGGGTCGCCACCGTTGCAGTGGTGCCTGTTGAGCCCGTGTCGACAAACGTGGTGTCTGCGATGTCGGCGTCAATACGGTTGTACGTCACGTTAACCGTGCCGTCGCCGTTATCCGTCACTTGGCGACCGTCATTGGACGTGACGAAAGTCGCAGCGCTCATAGCTGTCGCAACGCTAGCGGCGATGGTCTCTTTGGTATCACCGGCAGTCACGGCCACTGTAACGCCGCCTACTGTGATGTTACCGCCACCGGTTGCCGTGCCCAGAGAGCTGCCGGCGTATGTAGTGGCTGCAGCACTGGCAGCGGTGACCGTGCCGTCAGCAACGGTGTAATTGATTTCGAGATCGTTGCCATTTAATACGGCGGTGCGTCCGGACGATACAAAAGATGCATTCGCCTCAAGCGCTGCCTTGGCCTTGGTTGCCATTTCAAGCGCGGTGTCTGCGGCGTCAACCTGAATGTATACGTCGCTTAGGCTATCTACCGTCAATTCAAGTGCACCGGCGGTTGTACCTGCTGTGAAGGTTACCGTGTCCACTTCAGGTGATGAACCAGCCTGAGCCACTGCCGCTGTTGCGTCAGTGGTCAGGTCCGAGAAAGTAACGTTCTTATCAGTACCTGCGTCAGCACGCGACATCACAATATTG